>ERZ1740070.25-NODE-25-length-135230-cov-10.244246_pt1 | contig 135230 bp, 126 predicted proteins | sample MGYA00581734_ERZ1740070 | MGnify/ENA primary metagenome ERZ1740070 (study PRJEB43018, sample SAMN04849744) | marine metagenome | isolation source: floating plastic debris | place: Pacific Ocean | collected 2008-09-01 | study: EMG produced TPA metagenomics... | reverse complement strand
CACTTAGCCCCCACTAGCGGCAAGCGTTAGGTCGGGTTCAACGGACGCTTACGCTCAAGCGTAATTTTTACACCGACAAGGAGCTGCCGCAGCTCAACAGCTACTACGCGATAAGCGCCAGGGATATGTATGCGTGCCACCGCGCTGTTCATCGCAAAATGATCGTCCACCCCGAACTGAAGGCTGCCATCGAAGACCGGCTCAAAGCTGGCTGGTCGCCCGAACAGATCGCAGGCAGGATGCTCTTCAGCAACAACCGATCCGTGTGAGCCATGAGACTATTTATCGCTTCGCCTATTCCAAAGACCGGCGCGCGGAACAGTTCTATCGCCATGCTTGTCGGAGTTCGTGAATGATGGGGTTGAATTAATGGGAAAACTCAAAGCGACACGCAGACTAAGTACTGCGGTGTTCAGTCCAGTAAGTCCGCAGAGCTCATGTTTTCGGCAGTCACCCAATTGATGATCGGTTCGGTTGAGGGCTTCAACCGAACCACATCCAAGCCAACGAAGGCTTTGAATGCCTGAAGGTTTAGCGCGTTTACCCCTACAATCACCGGTATCTCGTACGCGATCGCCTTTGCAATAACATCCCGAAAACCTCGCCCTTCCGCCTCATGTTTGCCGAACTTATTGATGATCAACAGGTCTGCGCCCGCGTCCAAGGACGCACTGACCTGACCTACAGCGATTTCAAGCGCACTGGGATCCAAGCGACAACCTCTTGATGCTGCCCCGAGGCTTTGTGAAATCCGCAGGACCGGGCCGTCGGGCAACACCTGCACATCCATATCACACGGCCCCTCTGAGCGGTGCGTGTTGATTTGCACAGTGCCGCAGCACCTGATCCCCTGCCCCGCGAGCCGCTTTGCCACCGCTTGAAGAAGCAGGTCAACATCGCCTTTTCCCGGTGCCATAGTATACGCAATTCTCATATGTTTTGCCTTTGCATTCAAAAGGGTTGAAATTCGACAAGCGCGCCTGCGGGCAGTGTTTTTTCCTCGGCCGGGATGAACAGCATTCCATCCATCTGTGGCAAGCTGGCGACGCGACCCGAATGCGTGGCTTCGGCAAAATCCGCAACTTCGCGGCCAAGGTTGTCGAAGCCCGCCAACCGAGTCAGGCGCAATTCGCAGCGCCCGGGTTTATGATGGAGCACACGGGGCAGTACGACATGTCTGCGCAAGGCAGCGCGAGGCCCCTGCCCCATCAGTGCGTGACAGAGCGGTATTCCGAATAACTGCCATGTGATGAACGCCGAAAGCGGGTTCCCCGGCAGGCCCAGACAATAGGCGCCATTGAGCTGTCCAAAAGACACAGGTTTACCGGGTTTGAGTGCTATGCCGCTGAAGTCGATCGAAGCACCCAAATTCAAGAGTGCCGGTTTGACGTGGTCTTCCTCGCCTACTGAGATACCCCCGGTCGTGACGATCAAATCTACTGATTTTGATAAGACAGCCAGTTGCGTCATCAGTGCAAGCTTTGTGTCGGCGGCGACATGGCTTTGGCAAATGGTGACCGCCGGACGTCCGATTGCAGCGCAAAGCATCGGGGTATTTATGTCCCAGATCCCAGCTGATCCGCGCGGGTCGCCGGGTCGACATACCTCGTTGCCCGTCACCAAAAGTGCAACGCGCAAGGGGCGACAAACCGTCAGATGGCTGTGACCCGCCGCGGCGCATGCGGCAACGTCACGGGCCGTCAAGAGGCGCCCGGAAGGCGCGACGATCTTGCCTGTCACCATGTCTTCGCCTGCGGCACGTATGTGGGTGCGTGGTGTGATCCGGCGCGTTAGGCGGATGCCCTTTGCGGTGTGCTGGACATCTTCTTGCATCACCACCGCGTTCGCCCCATCAGGTACCGGTGCACCGGTGAAAATCTGTACTGCTTCATTGCGGTTAAGAGCAGCGCGCGGTGTTTCTCCTGCAGCAATGCGATCTGTCACCGGCAAGTGCCACGGTCCATCGCCCACCAAATCTGCAGTGTTGATCGCATAACCATCCATCGCCGCATTCGCAAAAGGTGGCACCATGCCCAACGCCCGTACCGGGTTGCTCAGCACGCGTCCGACCGCATCCTGCAATGTGACGGTTTCAGTTCCTTTTATCGGTCGTGTTCTACGCGCAATTTCCGCCAACGCCTGATCAACGCTGATCAAGCCGTCCCCAGCCAAGGTGTCGCAACCACAGCCCTTGTCATCAATCCGCGAGATGATCGTCATTGTACGGCCTCCGCCAGAAAATGTCCGGGGCCGACAGTGCAATCGAGATCGCGTAAGAGCCCGTCCTTGAGCCCGTAGATCAGGCCATGGATGCGTACCCGGCCTCCGTCCTGCCACGCCCTTTGAATGATGGGCGTTTCGGCGACACGCCGGACCCCATCGATCACGTTCAACTCGGCCAGTTTATCGCGCCGCGCTTCGGCGTCGTCGTGTTGCGCCAAATCAACCGCATAGGCCCGTGCAAGCCGTCTGATCGGTTCCAGCCAGTGATCAGCCAAGCCATGTGGCAGGTCTTCGGTCGCAGCCTTCACCCCACCGCAGCCGTAATGGCCGCAGACGATGATTTCTTTGACCTTCAGTGCATCGACAGCGAATTCGAGCGCCGATAGCATGTTCATGTCTGCAGAATGAATGACGTTGGCAACATTGCGATGCACAAAGACCTCGCCTGGGTCGAGGCCTGCAACCACGTTGGCAGGCACGCGACTGTCAGAGCAACCGATCCAGAAAAACTCCGGCGCTTGTTGCCCGGCCAGACGCGCGAAGTATTCCGGGTCTTCCTTGTTGTGCTTTTCTGACCAGATTGCGTTTCGGGAGAGCAAATCAGCGAGCATGTTTTATCTCCTTCAAGCTAGCGATATTGCGTCTTTGGCACATGCGGAGGGAGAGCGTTTCCAAGTCATCTTCGGTCAACCTCAGCCGAGCGAAGGGCAGGATAATCGCGTTTTCCAGGATCAGGTGTCGGCGCGCGTGACTGACAAAGCCAGTCAATGCGCTGGTTTCTGCGGCGGCAAGCCTGTGCGGTCTGTCAATCAGGGTCTCTAGCAGTGCGACGATCTGGGATGTGTCGTCATTTGCGTGTTCATGATCCCGGAGCAGTCTTGTGATGATCTTGCCGATGTTATCTTCGGGCGCGCAGCGCCTTCTTAGCAAGGGGAACAGGTCCTTTTCCTCGTCCTTCAGATGCAGTGGTAACGTCACGGTCAGAAAGTGGATCGCCTCTTTGACAATCATCCCAGGGGTAGCGACACCCTCTGCGATCTTATCAAGCAAGGCACAGATTTCACGTTCGCGCAGGTGATCTTCATGGATGAAGTCTAGTGGTTCATCCAATGGGGCAGCTTTCGACGGTTTCCGGTCATCCCCACCAAGTAAATGTCTGACGTGCTTGCCCATAATGCTGTCCTCTGAAGGGCTAGACTGGTTTGAAATCCGCACCGGTAATCTCGGCAGATGCAACAAGACTGTTCACAAATGAGCGGGCATTCTGTGCCCAGAAGGCCTTTTCCATCGCCTCGGCAATTTTTGCTTTGACGACATCGAATGGCAGAACCGCCCCAGGGGCCACGGCATCCATACGCACGATATGCCAGCCATGGCGGGTGAGGATCGGTTCGGGGGTGATCTCGCCCTCGCTGAGACGGCGCAGGATGGCTTCGAACTCCGGCACGGTGTCCCCCGGGCCCAGTTGGCCCAAGGAACCGCCCGATGACTTGGACCCGCAATCGCTTTCGCGGGCTGCAAGTAAGGCGAAGTTCTTTGGCTTGCCCATCGCCACTTTTGCCAGCGCTTCGGCACGGTGCATGGCTTTGTGTTTGGCCACTGCGTTCCTTGGATCGCAGGCGCAGAGGATATGCGATACCTCCCACAAAGGTGGTGCCCGGAACCGCGCCGGATCCTTCGCCCATTCGGCATGGACCGCCGCATCGTCGGGTGCTGTCACATCGACCGCATCTTCAAGAAGGCCCCTGATCTGGGCCTCCTCCTCTGTCTCAAACTGGCCTGGTTCCATTTCCTGCGGTTCAGCGACCAATGCGCGGGCGCGGGCCTCTTGCAGCAATAGTGTGCGAATGGCGACGGCACTGGCCGCCTTGCGCCAGGCGATACCCGGCTTTCCAGCCGGGGCATCTTGGTTTTGGGTTTCAGCGGCCACTACCGTGTGCGGTACGGTTTCGCCGTTGACGATCAGATCGGGGAATAATGCTGAATTCATCTGCTTTACTCCGCCGGTGCCGACTTAGGCGCGCTGCGCTTAGGCAGCGCCTTGCCACGACGTGACCGCACGATCTGATACCCCGGACGTGTCAGGTATTTCACCGGTGCGGCAAAGCCGGACACCATGTGCACCAATCGCGAGAACGGGAAGAGCGCGGTGATGATCAGACCCAGGAAGATGTGCAGCTTATAAAGCCAGTGGACGTCAACGACAGTGATCCATGCGTTGATGTTCCACGTCACGATGCTTTGCGACCAACTCATGAAACGCACCATCTCGGAGCCGTCCATGTGCTGCAAAGTCTGTGTGATTGTCAGCAGGCCGATGGCCAGTTGCAGCCAGATCAGCACCATGATCGTGATGTCCATCCAGCTGGATGTCGCGCGAATGCGAGGCTCTGTCAGGCGGCGATGCAAGAGCAACGTGCCCCCGATCAAAGCGGCAATACCGGCAGGTCCGCCAATGATCACGGCCATCCATTGTTTGAGCGCATAAGGTATGCCCAACGCATCCAGCACCCAGACCGGAGTGAACAAACCCACAAGGTGCCCAAAGAAGATCGTGATGATCCCAATGTGGAACAGGATAGACCCCCAGATCAGTTGTTTGCGGCGCAAGAGCTGACTGGAAGAGCTTTTCCAAGTGTACTGATCGCGGTCATAGCGGGCAATTGACCCGATGACCAAGATCGTCAACGCGGCGTAAGGCATGATGCCAAAGATGATGAAGTCGAGATCGAAATTCTCAAACATTTCGGTGTCTCCTTATTCTGCCGCGTGACGCGGTTGGGGGGTCGTGGGAAGGTCCATCTGCGCGAGCATTTCGCGCGCCTGTGGGCAGCCTGCGTTGGGATCAGGGCCGAAGAGCACTTCGCTTTCTTCCCAAACCTCGTCGAGGGCCTCCAAATCGGTGGGATCGTCGTCAGGCTGCGCCAGCATCTCTGCTACCGCCTCCTTATCCGCCTGCACACCGGCCAGCTGAAGAAGGCTGGCGAACACGGCTCCATAAGGGTTTTCACGACGTACCAAGCGGGCGTTCAAGGCCTCAAAGATATGGGCCGCGTCCGCCAGCGTTTCCCGCGCCACCTCAGCTGATTGAGTGGACAGGAATTCCAACAGCACAGGTAGGTGATCGGGCAATTCAGATGTTACAGGATCAAAGCCAGCTTCGCGGTAGGTTTCAACCAGTGACACCATCGCCCCGCCCCTGTCCCGACTTTCGCCGTGAACATGTTCAAACAAGTTAAGCGACAGGGTGCGAGATCGGTCAAAGAGCAGCACGAACTGCTCTTCAAGATCATAGATGTCGCGCCCGCTCAGCTCCTCCACCAGCGGGCGCAACGCGCGACGGGCTGTTGCTGTCAATCGCGTGTCCGAGGCCAGCACGGCGCTGATCTCGGGCATGGCATGCTGCAACGCGCAGGTCGGGTAACTTAAAAGAAGTGAGAATGCTTTGAGAGTACGGTCCATATCACATTGCCTCCGTTGGCATTTTCAGGGGTTTCTTGGAACCACCAAAGAGCGAGCCCTTCGATGAACCGCCGCCGCACCCATTTGTGTCTGTAAAGCCGCAGCCGCCGCGCAGGTCGTAGGCTTCTTCAACCTGTTCCCGGTGCGTTGTCGGGATAACAAAGCGGTCTTCGTAATCGGCAAGGGCCATAATCTTGTACATGTCTTCAATAACGCGACCGGACAGGCCGACGCGGGCAGCGATCCCTTCGTCGATGACACCCTCAATGGACTTTGACCGCATGTAAGACCGCATGGCCAGCATCCGTTCCAACGCCGTGACGACCGGGGCTTCGTCCCCAGCGGTCAGCATATTGGCGAGGTACTTGACCGGAATGCGCAGGTTCTTGACATCCGGCATGCCTTCGCTTGTGCCAATCGCGCCCGCCTCTGCGGCGTTCTGAATGGGTGACAGCGGCGGGATATACCAAACCATTGGCAGCGTCCGGTATTCGGGGTGCAGTGGGAAGGCGACTTTCCATTCCATCGCCATCTTCCAGATCGGGCTTTCTTGTGCCGCCTTGATCCAATCTTCCGGGATGCCATCTGCGCGCGCTGTCTCGATCACGACAGGGTCGTTCGGGTCAAGGAACACGCCAAGTTGCGCATCATAAAGGTCCTGTTCGTCCTCCATATTCGCCGCATCTTCGATCTTGTCCGCATCATAAAGCATGACACCCAGATAGCGGATGCGCCCGACACAGGTTTCGGAACAAACCGTTGGGTTACCGCTCTCGATCCGTGGGTAGCACAGGGTGCATTTCTCGGATTTGCCGCTTTCCCAGTTGTAGTAGATCTTCTTGTACGGGCAGCCCGACACACACATGCGCCAGCCGCGGCATTTGTCCTGGTCTATCAGAACAATACCGTCTTCCTCGCGCTTGTAGATCGCACCTGACGGGCAGGACGATGCACAGGCCGGGTTCAGACAGTGTTCGCAGAGCCGAGGCAAATACATCATGAATGTGTTTTCGTATTCCCCGTAGATTTCCTTTTGGATGCCTTCAAAATTGTAGTCCGCTGAGCGCTTTGAAAACTCACCACCTAGGATTTCTTCCCAGTTTGGTCCCTTCTCGATCTTCTGCATACGCTCGCCGGTGATCTTGGAACGCGGGCGCGCCGTTGGGAATGCCTCCATCTCTGGGGCCGATTTCAGGTGATCGTAATCGAAATCAAACGGCTCGTAGTAGTCGTCGATTTCTGGCATGGACGGGTTGGCAAAGATGTTGGATAGGATGCGCCATTTGCTGCCTTGCTTGGGCTGCAACTTGCCTGCCTTTGTCCGTTCCCAGCCGCCTTTCCAACGGTCCTGATTTTCCCAGTCGGTTGGATATCCTGTGCCTGGTTTGGTTTCGACGTTGTTGAACCAGGCGTATTCAACGCCGTCCCGGCTCGTCCAGACGTTCTTGCAAGTGACTGAGCATGTATGGCACCCGATGCATTTATCGAGGTTCAGCACCATGCCGATTTGTGCGCGGACTCTCATTCTGCTGCCTCCTGTGCAGGTGCTTTCCAGCTTTCTTCACGGTCGAGCCAGTCAATCTTTTTCATCTTCCGAACCACGACGAATTCATCCCGGTTCGATCCCACGGTGCCGTAGTAGTTGAAGCCGTACGATTGCTGGGCGTAGCCTCCGATCATGTGGGTGGGTTTCAAAACGGCGCGGGTGACCGAGTTATGGATACCGCCACGATGCCCCGTCTTTTCAGACCCCGGCGTGTTCACGATCTTTTCTTGCGCGTGATACATGAAGGTCGTACCTTCCTTGATCCGCTGGGATACAACCGCCCGCGCAGTCAACGCACCGTTGGTGTTGTAGACCTCGATCCAGTCGTTATCGACGATGCCCGCTGATTTCGCGTCGACCTCTGATATCCAGACCACCGGCCCGCCTCGGTTGAGCGTCAGCATCAACAGGTTGTCGGAATAGGTGGAGTGGATGCCCCATTTCTGGTGCGGCGTGATGAAGTTGAGCACAAGGTTGTCGCCATCGTCCTGCACATCCTTGGTGATCGTTTTCAGATCAACAGGCGGACGGTAAGACATGAAGCCTTCGCCAAATGCCAGCATCCACAGGTGATCCTGATAGAGTTGCTGTCGCCCAGTCAGAGTGCGCCACGGGATCAATTCATGCACATTGGTATAGCCAGCGTTATAGCTGACCTTCTCGCTCTCGATGCCCGACCATGTGGGGCTGGAGATGATCTTGCGCGGCTGTGCGGCGATATCGTGGAAACGGATCTTCTGGTGATGCTCACCTTCCGCCAGATGCGCGTGTTCACGGCCTGTGGCTTTGCTAAGCGATTCCCACGCTTTGACCGCCACGTTGCCGTTGGTTTCCGGCGCCAACATCAGGATAACTTCGCAAGCATCAATCGCAGTCTCGATCTTTGGTCGGCCCGCGGCTGCTCCATCCAGTTGTACGCCGTTCAGCGCAGCTAGGTTTTCGACTTCTTCTTCGGTGTTCCACGCAATGCCCTTGCCGGCGTTGCCGAGCTTATCCATCAGTGGCCCAAGCGCTGTGAAACGGTCATAGATAGCGGTGTAATCCCGTTCGACCGCCACATAAGCTGGTGCAGTCTTGCCGGGGATCAGGTCGCACTCGCCTTTCTTCCAGTCCTTCACCTGATCCTGCGCAATCTCGGCAGGGGTGTCGTGCAGGATGGGCAGCGCGACGATATCGGTTTCTTGGTCCAGATATCCCGGAGCGATCTCTTGGAATTTCTTCGCAACAGCCTTGAAGATTTCCCAGTCCGATTTGCTTTCATACGCCGGATCAACCGCCGCCTGCAGCGGGTGGATGAAAGGGTGCATGTCCGACGTGTTCATATCGTCTTTTTCGTACCAAGACGCTGTTGGCAGAACGATGTCGGAATAGACCGCAGTGGTGGACATGCGGAAATCGATGGTCACCAACAGGTCCAGCTTGCCGCGCGGCGCGTCTTCGTGCCACTTGGCCTCTTTGGGTAATTGGCCACCGTCTTCGCCAAGGTCTTTGCCCAACACACCGTGGTCAGTACCCAACAGGTGCTTGAGGAAGTATTCATGGCCCTTACCGGATGATCCCAGCAGGTTCGAGCGCCAGACGAACAGGTTACGTGGCCAATTGGCGGGGTTGTCTGGATCCTCGCACGACATTTCCAGATCGCCTGATTTGAGGTTCTCGGCCACATAGGCCGGGATTTCTTTGCCAGCGGCTTTGGCGGCTTTTGCCACCTCCAGTGGATTGGTTTTCAACTGCGGTGCAGACGGCAGCCAGCCCATGCGCTCGGCCCGGATGTTGTAGTCGATCAAGCTTGCGTCCCAATCGCCTTCGGGAGCAGTGGGCGACAATATCTCGGAGGCTTCCAGCGTCTCATAGCGCCACTGGTCGGTATGGGCATACCAGGCCGAGGTCGAGTTCATGTGGCGCGGGGGCCGGTTCCAATCCAGCGCAAAGGCCAGTGGCTGCCAGCCCGTTTGCGGGCGCAGCTTTTCCTGGCCTACATAATGCGCCCAGCCACCACCGGATTGCCCAACGCAACCGCACATGACCAGCATGTTGATGACACCACGATAGTTCATATCCATGTGGAACCAGTGGTTCATCGCAGCGCCGATGATGATCATCGACTTGCCATTTGTCTTTTCAGCGTTGTCCGCAAATTCACGGGCAACATGAGCGATCTTGTCGGCAGGAACACCGGTGATCTTTTCGGCCCATGCCGGTGTGCCCGGCATGTCATCGGCATAGTCGGTTGTGACCCAATCACCACCCAAGCCACGGTCTAGACCGTAATTGGCGCAGAACAGGTCAAAGACAGTGGCGACAGCGATCTCGCCAGCAGCGGTCTTCACACGCTTGACGGGGATATTGCGGGTCAGAACATCAGGGTGATCGGCGTCAGTTTCGAACTGACCGTAGGCCTCACCGCCGAAGTATGGGAAATCAACGCCGACCACATCGTCGTGGTCTTCGTCTTGCACGAAGGTCATCTTCAGCTTGGTGTCAGCCTCTTTCGCCTTTTCGTCAAGATTCCATTCGCCGTCTTCGCCCCAGCGATAGCCAATCGACCCATTGGGCGCGACAAGGCTGTTGGAGGCACCGTCAAAGGCCACGGTTTTCCATTCCGGGTTGTTGTCTTCACCCAGTTTGCTGTCCAGATCATCCGCACGCAGGAAGCGACCGGGGATCATTTTGCCATCTTTCTCCTCCAGCTTCACCAGCATCGGGAAGTCAGAATACTTGCGCGTGTATTCCTCAAAATACTCGGACTGCCGATCAAGGTGAAATTCTCGCAGGATGACGTGACCAAAGGCCATAGCGAGCGCTGCGTCTGTACCTTGTTTGGCGTTCAGCCAGACATCACCAAATTTCGCAGCTTCGGAATAGTCGGGACAGATAACAGCGGACTTGGTGCCTTTGTAGCGCGCCTCTGTATAGAAGTGCGCGTCTGGTGTCCGTGTTTGTGGCACGTTGGAGCCCCACAGCAACAGGTAGCCGGAGTTGTACCAATCGGCACTTTCTGGCACGTCGGTCTGCTCACCCCAAGTCATGGGCGATGCAGGTGGCAGGTCGCAGTACCAGTCGTAGAACGACATGCACACGCCGCCCATCAATGACAGGTAGCGCGACCCGGCGGCGTAAGAGACCATCGACATCGCGGGAATTGGTGAAAAACCAAAGACCCGGTCAGGGCCGTAAGTCTTGGCGGTGTACGCGTTGGCCGCCGCGGTAATCTCGGTCGCTTCATCCCATGTGGCGCGGACGAAGCCGCCCTTGCCGCGTGTCTCCACATATGAAGCACGCAGGATCGGATCGGCTTGCAGCTTGGTCCAGGCCTCGATCGGCTCCATGGTTTCGCGCATCTTGCGCCAGACCTTCATCAAACGGCCACGGACCAGCGGGTTCTTCACGCGGTTTGCTGAATAAAGGTACCAGCTATAGCTTGCGCCACGGGCGCAGCCGCGCGGTTCGTGGTTGGGCAGGTCAGCGCGGGTGCGCGGGTAATCTGTTTGCTGGGTTTCCCAGGTCACAATCCCGGACTTGACGTAGATCTTCCAGCTACATGAGCCTGTGCAGTTCACCCCGTGGGTGGAGCGGACAACTTTGTCGTGCCGCCAGCGATTACGATAGGTGTCTTCCCAATCCCGGCTTTCACGGGTGGTCTTGCCGAAACCGTCAGAGAACTCTTCAAGGTTCTTCGATTCCAGAAAGTTCAGTTTATCGAGCAGGTGGCTCATGTCTTTTCTCCTGTCAGGGTGGTCCTGCCCCGGGCCTTCGCCGGGGCAGGCAGGCGTCAGGTTTATGGGTTCTGCACGTAGGCATTTGGCCGCAGATAGAACCACCAGTTGATCGCGATGCAGACGGCGTAGAAGACCGCAAAGCCATAGAGCGCATATTCAGGGTGTCCCGCGCTCAGCTGTTCGCCGAACACCTTGGGGATGATGAATGCGCCGTAGGCAGCCACGGCAGCAGTCCAACCCAGCGCAGGGCCAGCCTGCTCTTTGTTGAAGACCACAGCGATGGTGCGGAAGGTTGATCCATTGCCGATGCCGGTTGCTGCGAACAGGATGAGGAACAGACCCAGGAATGGGTAGAAATACTGTTCCGGTGTCGCAGAGGCGTAGGCGGCTTGGATAAAGTAAGCCACACCCAAGGCAGAGGCGACCATCACGATGGAAATCCATTGTGTGACGCGGGCACCGCCCAGTTTGTCAGCCATCATGCCGCCAATCGGACGGATCAATGCACCGATGAATGGCCCCATCCAGGCAAACATCAGGGCGGAAGGGCCATTGGGGTTTACGGTGTCATGGGTCATCACACCGCCAACGTCGAGGTGACTGAAGCCAAAGACCACTTTGATTGTCAGCGCGAGCGCGGCCGAGTACCCGATGAACGATCCAAAGGTCATAGTGTAGATCACGGTCATGGCCCAAGTGTGCTTGTTGCCAAAGATTTGGTACTGACGGCTTAGGTTCTGGCCCACGGCACCGGGGATCATTTTCAAACCCAGCACGGTCAGCGCGATCACAATCGGCAGGACCAACCATTTGGACAGGCCAATGCCGGATGTTGGCAAACCAGCTTCAGTTCCGGGCAACAATAGCCAAAGACCGAAGGCTGCAGTCGCAAAGCCGACCAGGAGCATCCCCGTAATGGTCGCAAAGGCACCAAACGGGTTGGGGATGCTGGGCGAGACGTGTTCATCGCGGATATTGTTCATGCCGAACCAGCCGATGATGACCAGCGGGATCAGGAACGCCAGCCAGATCAGACCCGCGTTTTGGATGTAAGTCTCTGTGCCAGCGGGGATTTTGCCGATCAAAGTACCTGAGGTGTTCACCAAGGTGCGGCTCTCACCCCCGAACAGACCAAAGGTCATGACCAGCGGGATCAGGATCTGCATGGTTGTCACGCCAAAGTTGCCCAGACCGGCATTCATGCCCAGGGCGTAGCCTTGGATCTTCTTTGGATAAAAGAAGCTGATGTTGGACATGGAGGACGAGAAGTTGCCGCCACCAATCCCGGACAGGAACGCCAGTATCTGGAAGTACCACAGCGGCGTGTTGGGGTCTTGCAACGCAAAGCCAGCACCGGCGGCCGGGATAATCAGCAAGGCCGTGGTAAAGACGATGGTATTTCGTCCACCCGCGATGCGAATAAAGAAGGTGGATGGGATGCGCAGTGTTGCGCCGGTCAGACCGGCAATCGCGCCCAATGTGAAAAGGTCAGACTTTGCAAACTCAAAGCCCAGGTTCAGCATCTGAACGGTGATGATGCCCCAGTAGAGCCAAACCGCAAAGCCGCACAGCAACGACGGAATTGATATCCACAAGTTGCGGGTGGCGATGGACTTGCCTGTAGAGGACCAATAGCCATCGTCCTCGATGTTCCAATTTGTTAGATCTTGTCCCACTTGATTTCTCCCAAGTTCAGGGGGTGGGACGGGCCTGCGTGGGCCCGCCTTATGCAATGTCTATTCTGCAGCCTGTGCGGCATCCTTGCGGGCAATCGCGGCCATGCCTTCTTCAAGCGCGGCATTGGCCTTGGCGGCACGCAGACGCAGGGTCTCGATATTGGCGACAGCGAAATTGGCGCGCTCTTCGTCTTCCTGCCGGGTTGAGAACCGAACAAAGAAGGCAAGGAAGGATGCACAAGTCACCACGATGCCGAGGATGAAGAACGCCTGAGACCAATCGATCACGTTCTTGAACAGGAAACCTGCCAGAACCGCACCTGCGTTACCGCCCGCACCAACCACACCCGCAACGGCACCCAGCGCCTTTTTGTTGATGAAAGGCACGACAGAGTAAGTGGCGCCTTCGGCCATCTGCGTGAACAGCGAGAACACGATCAGTGCTGGCAGTGCGAGGAACAGCACGCTCATCTGGCTGAAGACCATCAAGGCGCAGCCTTCAAAGAACAGGCAGATAAAGAGCCAGAACGCGCGGCCTTTCAGACCCCAGAGAGAGCCGAAGTTATCACCAAACAGGCCGCCCAAAGTCCGGGCAAAGAGATTCATCAGGCCAAAGGAGGCGGCCACAAAACCGGCCGTCACAAGGTTCAGGTCAAAGTAGTCCATGAAGTACAGAGCGGCGACGTTGTTCACTGTCAGCTCAATGCCAAAGCATGCGCCGTAGATCACGAACAGCACCCAGACACGCGGGTCCTTAAGGGCCTGCATATAGTTGCCGGTAACCTTCTGCTTTTCTTCCATTTTGCCCTGCGCACGCAGGTCATCAAAGTTACCGTCAGGCGCGTCTTGGGTCAGGAAGTAATAGGCGATACCGGTCAGGAAGATGATGATACCCACCACCACCATCGACAGGCGCCAGCCAACCGCTTCGGAAAAGCCAAAGCCAATGACCATTACCGAGAAAAGCAATGGCATGACAAACTGGGTGACACCGCCGCCAAGGTTACCCCATCCAGCGGACGTCGCGTTCGCCTGACCAACGACGTTGGGCGCGAACATGACAGATGTGTGGTATTGGGTGATCACGAAGGCAGCACCGATACCGCCGATCAAAACGCGGAACAGCAGGAACATCTCAAAATTCTGCGCAAGCCCGATACCCATCACAGGCAAGGACCCGATCAGCAACAACCAAGTATAGGATTTCCGCGGCCCGATGCGGTCACAAAGCCAGCCAATGAACAGGCGGGCAAAGATCGTCATGGACACCGAACCAATGATCGCCCAGCCAATTTGGTTGGGCGTCAGCCCCAACTCATCCCGGACAACACTCATCAATGGCGCGATGCCAAACCATGCAAAGAAGCACGAAAAGAACGCAAACCACGTCATGTGAAAGGTTCTGATTTGCACCATCTTTACGTTGAAGAAATTGGACCACAGGGCTGTGGCTTTATTCTGTAGTTCCATCAACTGTCCCCTTTGGCTTTTGCGCTCAGTCGGAAAGCTGAGCGCCTTGCACAAACGGTGATCAGTTTATGAACGGTAGCGTTTGATTCAGATCAAGAAATGCCATTTTCTTTTTTGAAATAAATAGCTTAACAAAAAAAGTCATGGCAGGTGATACGGTAAGTCAAGGGCGCGCAGAGCATGCAGCAATTATATTCTTGACATTTATCAAGTTCAAAATTGATAAATGTTAAAAAGGATAGATCAGTTGCTTATCGGCATGCCCGAGTCGGACTACCCGGACATCCGGGGGCTACATCTTTTCAAAGAGATGTCGGATGAGCATTTCAACGCGCTGATGCGTGGCTCCTATGTACAGAATTTTCCGCCACAGATTGACTTGATCATTGAAGGTGATCCGAGCGACTTTTTGCATGTCGTGTTAACCGGGTCAGTCGAATTGACTTCATTGTGGAACGGGCGTGAAACGTCCATGGCAACCGTGCGCCCGGTATCAACTTTCATCCTTGCTGCCACAATCAAGGATGCCCCCTATCTGATGTCAGCAAAAACAGTGGAAAAGAGCCGGATCGCCCTTATCCCCAGTCAAGACGTGCGCAATATCTTTGACGTTGACCATGACTTTGCCCGCGCCATCGTGACCGAATTGGCCCAATGCTATAGGTCTGTCGTGAAATCCCAAAAGGACCTCAAATTGCGCACCTCACTTGAAAGGCTGGCGAACTATTTGCTGCGCCGGCAGATCAAGTTCGATGGTGCCGAGGAATTTGAACTGCAACTCGAAAAGCGCAGGCTTGCGTCTTTCCTGGGCATGACGCCAGAGAACCTCAGCCGCGCTTTCAAGGGTCTGCAGCCTTATGGGATCACCGTCAATGGAAACCACATCGCCATCAGGGACCAAGATGATCTGACACGCTTTGCCAAACCGACCCCATTGATTGACGACTATTCGCTCTAGAAAAACAAGCACGACGAAAACAACGCCAAGGGTCTCGGATGACCATACCAGACGGCGCCCCGTTATCTGACATACTGAGTTTGCAATCACTTTGATTTGGCCGAGCGACCTCCCGCAATACGGCTGCTATTGCTTCGGTTAGTCATGTGCAACGACTGACTGTTTTTTCTACGCAGGTGCCTTTAGTTTCGGCGGCAAAGTGTGCAAAGCGGTCCTTCGAACCAGATGGCTCCAAGGCCTCATTGTCCGACTTGCCAACATTGCCTGGCTTCCGCCTCAAAGTCTCAATCGAGATCGGCTCCGTCCACGAACGTGTAAGAATTGGAGTCCCAAAAATTGAAAGTGTTAAGTTGTTGATTTCGCTTCAATCGCAGTCTCGGCATAAAAGAGCTCCGACAACAGCGCGGCAATCCGCCTTTGCTTTCACTTTCTGACGACTGATCACGACAACTGTCTCAGGCGGACGAAGCAAGCACAGCGTCCCTGAAGAGGGTTGTTTCGTTGTCTTAATGTCAAAGCGTCAGCGGTGGCCTGACGCGACAGACGTCAAGCTGCTGCTCTAACGCATGTCCAATACGCAAGATTGTGCCTTCATCAAACAGCCGACTCCAGATTGAGATACCTTGCGGCACGCGATGTGCCGCGCTCGTGGCTTCCAGCGGACCAGCGGTTAATTTTCCGGCGCCAAGTGATCCAGGACTTCGCGTGGCGTGATGTCCAAAACCGGCGCGCATGTGAAGACAAGGATGACCCGTGAAATTTGAAGCCACCAACATCGGACCGGTCGAAAATGGGCCAATCAATGCATCAATGTCCCGAAACAACGCATCAAGCGCCTGCATCACCAGATACCGTAGGCGGTCAAGTTGCACATGATCTACTGCAGAAAGAAAACGCGCCTTTCGAAAGATGTTTGGCCACGCAGCTGCCTCTTGCCAGGTCAAGGTATCATCCGTGTCTGACAAGGTCAGTGCTTCAAATGCTGCGGCGGCCTCGGCGTAGACAGTGTTCATCAATGCATCGTAAGGCAGATCTGGAAGAGACACCTCGACAACGTTCAGCCCAAGGTCCCGCGCCGCGGCCAGCGCAGCATGATCAACCTCGGTTGCTCCCTCATCAAAAGCCTCTGGCAGATAACCCAGGGTGAGGTCTCTGATGTCTTTCTGCGCGTCATACTGAAAAGATGCTGCAATGGAACCACGATCCTCAGGGTCCGGCCCGTTCAGGACATCAAGGACGAGCGCGGTGTCGTCTACGCCACGACAAATCGGGCCGACCTTATCGAGAGACCAGCACAGAGCCATGCCGCCCGTGCGGCTGATCCGTCCGAACGTTGGCCGCAAGCCAGTTGTACCGCACCTTTGGCAAGGGGACGTGATCGAACCCAGCGTCTCGGTCCCGATCGAGAAGCCGCATAACCCGGCAGCCGTAGCGGATGCTGATCCTGCACTCGAGCCAGAGGCGCCTTCTGCGGGGTTCCAAGGGTTCCGGGTCTGGCCGCCATACCAGATATCGTTGTAGGCCAGCGCACCAACAGTTGTCTTACCAAGCAACACAGCACCCGCCGCGCGAAGAAGTGTGACGATACGCGCGTCGGCATCCGGCACGCGGTCACGATAGGGCTCCGCGCCCCAGCCAGTGACAATACCTTTCGTATCGAAGAGGTCTTTGAGACCGTATGGTATGCCATGCAGCGGACCAAGATTTGTACCTTTTTGCGTCAAGGTATCCATGGCGTCGGCTTCAGACAGAGCAAGGTCCGACGTCACGGTCGCAAAGCACAGCAGTTCCGGGTTGTATGCCTCTATTCGTCCAAGATAGATTTCGGTCAGGCGGCGGCTGGTCAGTGCCCCCGTTGCGATCCAGTGCGAAAGCTCTTGCACCGTTGCATAAGCAATATCGGTCTCGTTATCCGGCACAGGCGTTGTCGTCGCGGTCAGCGACACACCCTCTTGCGTGGGCATCACAAAGCCGGGCAACCGCGGATCAAAGCGCAGCGCCATGGGAGCGGCATTCGGCAAGTCGACCGCTCTGCGCGCCTGTGCATTAACGATTTGCCCTTCGAGGTTGTCCAGCATCAACGCACGTTCCTGCGCTGTGTACCGAACACCGACAAGATGTTCGGCCGCCGCTATGCTCTCAAGGCTGATCTGACTGTCAGACACCTGCGGTTTCCTCTGGGCTGTGGATCTCATTTTCTTCGGGATGCGCTTTGACATGAGGCAAAGCCTCGAACATCGCGTTAATCCGCGTCAGTAGATGCTCGCGCATCGCTTCGCGGGCGGCACCCGCATCGCCCGCGTCGATTGCGCGGACAATCGCGATGTGCTGTGCCATCGTTTCTTGCAAAGACTGCTCTGACCGGGTCTGGGCTCGCATCCCCTGCCAACCCTGCGAGGACCGGGTATCATCGAGCAACGTATAGGCCGTTTGTAACGGGCGGTTTCGGGCACATCGGGCAATCAGCCGGTGCAGCGCAGAATCCCACAGCTCAGTCACCTCGTTGTCGTCGACATCATAGTGAAGCCGCGCCAGCGCCCACATCCGGGCGACCTCTTCAGGGGTGGCCCGGGTCGCACAAAGGGCCGCAATTTCCGGCTCAATACAAAGCCGGGCCTCCATCACTTCGATAGGTTCGGCGGCCATGTTGATCTCTGCGGCCAGCGCGCTGACCGGCTCGATCGGTTGACCTGCAAATGTGCCCTTGCCCTGCCGACGCCAGATCAATCCTTCCGCCTCGACCGAAGCCAGCGCCTCTCGCACAACCCGACGTGAAGCGCCTGTCGCTTCCGAGAGTTCCCGTTCCGTTGGCAGGCGCGCATTGTCGGCGATGCTGCCCGACATCAAGAGTTCAAGGACATAACGCCGGACATCAATGGCTGAGACCTTTTCCATTCACAAGACCTTCTGTTTGCTCCCTACCCCGCTATACATCGACCTCTCTGACGTCCAGTGCATCACGCAGCGCATCGCCGATGAAGTTAATCGATAGAACCACCAGCATGATTGCAAGACCGGGAAAAACCCCAAGCCACCACGCGCGGCTGATAAAGCTGCGGCCGTCCGACAGTATCAAACCCCAGGTTGGCGTGTCTGCGCTCACCCCCAGACCCAGAAACGACAAGGACGCCTCGCCTAGGATCGCGTAGGACACCGATACCGTGGCTTGAACGATAATAGGTGCCATGGCGTTCGGTAAGATGTGGCGAAACATGATGCGCAGGTCGGAATAACCCTGAACGCGGGCCGCATCAATGAACTGTTCTTGTTTGAGCGTCAGCACCATGGAGCGGGCGATCCGCGCGAAGTCATCCAGAAACGCCAGGGCAATCGCAACAATAACATTCAGCAATCCGGTGCCAAATACCGCCACCAGATAGACAGCGATGATGAAATTCGGAAACGCCCATTGCAGGTCGATATAGCGCATGATGATCATGTCGATCCAACCGCCATAATACCCCGCCAGCACGCCCAGTAGCACACCGAAAAACAGCGCCAGCGCCACCGTCGCCACACCGACAAAAAGCGAGATCTGCGTCCCCCAAAGAATACGTGAGAAGAGGTCTCGCCCAAGATCGTCCGTGCCAAGCGGGTTCTCTCCAGATGGCGCGCTCATCATGTTGAGCGTCATCTCGTTGGGATCATAAGGCGCAAGAACCGGCGCAAGCAGGGCACCAAGAAGAAAGATCCCAAGGATGATCAAACCGAACTGAGCTTTGCGATCACTGCCAAAAACCGCGCGAAACCTGTTTTTGCGCTTGATCTGCGGTTCGTCGACAGATGGCGGATTATCGGATATCATATCGCTCATGAGGAATACCGAATGCGAGGGTCGATGACGGCATAAAGCAAATCAACGGCCAGGTTTGTCAGAACGAAAAACGCAGAGATGAGCAAAACCGCGCCCTGAACAACCGGGTAGTCGCGGTTTTGAATCCCCTGGATCAGCACACGTCCGAGCCCTTTGATCGAGAACACGTTTTCAACAACAACGGCCCCCGAGATCAAAAGCGCAAAGGCAATCCCGATCACGGTGATGACTGGGATCAGTGCATTGGGAAACGCATGGCGCATCAGGATCACGCGCTGGGTCAGACCCTTTGACGCGGCAGTGCGCATATAGTCGGCTTGCATGACCTCCAGCATGGATGACCGTATCATCCGTGCGATAATCGCCGAAAAACCTGTTCCGATGGCGATGCCGGGCAAGATCAAATGGCTCATCCATGGCCAAAACCCCTCGGACAAAGGCACATAGCCAATGGCCGGCAGCCATTGGAGGTTCGCCGCAAAGACAATAATCAGGATGATCGCCAGCCAGAAGTCCGGCATCGACAGACCCAGAAACGCAAAAAGCGACACCCCCACATCGGCGGCAGAATTCTTGCGCGTTGCCGCAATGATACCCGCTGGAATGGCAATAGCGACAGCAATGACGAAGGATACCAGCGCCAAAGACAGTGTCTTGGGCAGAGCGGTCAACAAGATCGTCATTACAGGCTGGTTCGACCCGTAGATCGAACTGCCAAGATCGCCCTTCAGCATATTCCCGAACCAATAGAAGAACTGCACGATCACAGGCTGATCCAGCCCCAGCCTTCGGATCATCGCTTCTCGCGCTTCTTCACTCCCCGCATCCGCCAGCATGGCTGCAATCGGATCGCCAGGCACCAGGCGGATCATGAAAAAGACAAGCGTGGCCACGGCCAGCATGACAAGCAAGGCGCCAACAAGTCGGCGAAGAATGTATCCTAACATCAGATAGCGGACGGGCCAGAAAGCCCGCCCTTTCCTTTTGTGATCAAGAGATTGTCACGCGGTCAAAGTCGTGCAGTCCCGGGATCCGGCTTTCGGTTGGGACTGTGACGCGATTTGAGTGAACCAGCGCATCGACAGGATGGAACAGGAAACCACAGCACACTTTGTCCGAGGTGATTTTGTTCGCCTTCATCACCAGTTCGCGGCGCGCATCCGGATCGGCCGTCGCCGCCTGTTCATCGACCAGCGCATCTGATTCCGTCTCGCTCCAAAAGCCGAACGGATACTGGTCTTTGTCCCGGTCAGGTCCGTTGAACTTGGAATTGGTCTGCATCCAGTCCACCAGCCCGTCATCGGGATCATAATCACCACCTGATCCGCCCAGACGCAGATCAAAGTCCATCTTGTTGAACTGCTCGATACCCACCGAAAACTCTTGTGGATCAACCTCGACGGTGATCCCAAGTACCTGCTTATAGATATTGGCAACCACCAGACCTGCGCGGCGCGTATTGGGTGTGGTCTGCAACTTCAGCGTCGGAAAGCCTTCACCGCCAGGATATCCCGCATCGGCCATCAACTGCTGCGCGCCCTCGGGATCAAAGGCTTGCAGCGATGTCTGGGCAAGATTTTCATCGAAGTAAAAGCCCATTGCAGCATTGATCGAGCCATGTGCTGCTACGCCGTTTCCAAACATCGCTTGCTGGATAAACAGATCCCGGTCAAGCGCCTTGGCAAGCGCCAGCCGGACTTTGAAACCGCTCTCGGTCATCAGTTCTTCGATAGGCTTGTTGAAATCCTCGACCCGCATCGCCTCGTGCCAGGGGTTGATCCACACGGACTGAAAACCGGGCCCGGGCTTGATATCAACCGTCAGATCCGGATTTGCCTTGAAGCGGTCCAGCAGCTCGCTCGGCACGGGGTTCCCGCCAATGTAGTCGATGTCACCCGCTTCCAAAGCCGCGGCCAAAGGTTCGGTGCCATCAACGGGCGTGATAGTAATTTTATCCAGTTTTGGGCGCTCAGGATCAAAGTAATCGGCAAATTTCTCCATCACCACGGCACCGCCAAGTTGGTGTTCGGTGATCCGAAACGGACCAGTGCCTACTGGCGTCAGACCGTATTGCGACAGGCCCATTTCTTCGATGGCCCTCCGCGACACGATGGTCATCGCACGCCCGGATGCCCGTTCAAGCGCTTTGGTCAGGAACGAAGCCTGCGGCTTGGACAGTGTAAACCGGACTTCGAAATCATTCAGTTTCTCAAGATCCGTGACATTCGCAATTACACGGCTATGGATGGATTGTTCGGGATCGCTGGAGCGCGCAAATGTATAAAGAACATCATCGGCATTAAACGCATCACCATTATGGAACGTCACGCCTTCGCGTAGCTTGACCGTGTAAGTCAAACCGTCCGCCGAGATCTCCCAGCTTTCTGCCAGATCGCCCTCGGCCACCAGGTCGTTATTGATGTGCATCAGCCCTGACATCACATTCGACGCGATCTGGAATTGCAGCACCTGATTGATCCGTGCGGGATCAAGGGTCACGATCTCTGCGACACCCGCCCAAGCGCAGCGCAACTCGCCACCACCGTGGCCCGCCGCCATCGCAGGGTTCGGGCGCAGACCGGGCAGCACATGCGCCATGGTCAACGCACCACCTGCGGCCAACAGCCGAAGCGTGGCCCGCCGGGACAACTTGGGCCCGCTCATTTCGGCCTGGCTCAACCCGAACAGGGGATCGCGCGGATCAAAATCATGTGCATCACGAAACTCGGCTTCGGCTTTGTTGATAAGATGTTCGTCTTTCATTCTCAGTCTCCCTGCAAATGCTTATTGTGATAGTGGTTCGCGGACCTTGTGATCCGTCGTTGAGGTGTTGGGATTGATCGCAAAACATGACGCGGCATGCTGCCCCTCTAACCGCTGCAAAGGGGGTACGTCCGCTCGACATTTCGAAAAGGCGATTGGACAGCGCGTATGAAACACACAGCCCGCCGGAGGATCGAGGGGGCTGGGAATTTCGCCAGCCAGCGCCACATGTTCGCGCCGATCCTCGCCGTCTGGATCAGGTGCCGGGACCGCATCAATCAGCGCTTGGGTATAGGGGTGGCGCGGGGTCGAGAAAATTTCTTCCGAGGTGCCGGTCTCCATAATCCGGCCCAGATACATCACCGCCAGACGGTCGCACAGATGCCTGACTACCGACAGATCATGACCAATGAACAGATAGGTCAGACCGAATTTCACCCGCAGCTCTTCCAGCAGGTTGATGATCTGCGCCTGGATCGACACATCAAGCGCGCTGACGGCCTCGTCACAAACGATCAACTCGGGATCAAGCGCCAAGGCCCGCGCGATACCAACCCGCTGCCGCTGCCCGCCCGACATTTCATGCGGGTAAAGGTCTGCGAACCGTGGTGCCAACCCGCACAGCGATAAAAGCTCGGCCACACGGTTGTGGGTATCCCCCTCATAGGCGTGTACATGCAGAACTTCAGCGAGGATTTGCCCCGATGTCATGCGCGGGTTCAGCGACGAGAACGGGTCCTGAAAGATCGCGGCGACCTTCTTGCGATAGGGTCCAAGCGCTTTGCCGTGCAGGCCGCTTACATTTGTGCCGTCAAACCAGATTGCACCCGACGTCGGATCGACAAGACGCAGCACCGCGCGCGCTAGCGTCGTCTTGCCACAACCGGATTCGCCCACTAACCCAAATGCTTCTCCGCGTCGCAGCGACAGCGATACACCTTCGACGGCGCGCACCTCACCCACCTGCCTTTGTAGTAACCCTTTATGGATCGGAAAGTGGACAGACACATTCTCTACACGCAAAAGGTCCGCCATCACGCTGTCGCCTGAATGTCAGTAGACAACGGAAAATGGCAGGCGACCCCCGCTGCGAAGGTTGGCACGTCTTGCCGACAAAGATCCGTCGCATAGGGGCAACGCGGATGAAATCGGCACCCGGAAATGGATGTGAACGGATCGGCCGGGCTGCCCTGAATTGGTTTAAGCGGCACGGTGCGGTCCTGATCAAGCCGCGGCACCGACTGCAGTAGTCCTTCGCTGTAGGGATGCCGGGGTGACTGATAGATCGCACGCGCACCGCCCGTTTCCACAATCCGGCCGCCATACATCACATTCACCCGCTGCGCGTAACGCGCAACGATTCCCAGGTTGTGGGTAATCAGGATAAGCGCTGTGCCATGATCCTTGCAGATGCGCGCCATCAGGTCGAGGATCTGCGCCTGAATGGTAACGTCAAGCGCTGTCGTGGGTTCGTCCGCTATAATCAGCTTGGGCTCGGCTGCCAAAGCGATTGCGATCATGACACGTTGCCGCATCCCTCCCGAAAAATGGTGCGGATATTGCTTGAGCCGGCGCTCGGCATCGGCCACGCCAACTTCTTTGAGCAAATCAATTGCACGAGCCCGGGCCTCTGATCGCGACAGACCCATATTTTCTTCGATGCTTTCGATGATCTGCGATCCGATACTACGCACCGGGTTCAAAGAGGTCATGGGTTCCTGAAACACCATCGACATATCTCGTCCGCGCATTTTTCGAAGCGCCTCGTCATCCAGTTGGCGTAAGTCCTGCCCCTCGAACAGAATACGACCCGATTGAATGCGCAGCGCCTTGGACAACAAACCCAGAATAGCCAGAGATGACACAGACTTCCCCGACCCGCTCTCGCCGACAATCGCAAGGGTTTCGCCGCGTGCAATGCTGAAAGAGATGTTTCGCACCAGCGGAACCTCGTCGCCATCCTGCAGCAGCGAAACACTCAGATTTTCGATGTCCAAAAGCGGCACGTGTTGCACAAACCCTTCCCCAAGTCTGAAACTTCCGTTGTCACCCACACAAGGTCGCTCTTCGCGATTGCCTGTTACGCTAACGTCATTTACATGAGATTGCGAACCAATTATGATTTGGTTCAAGTATTTTGGAATAAGTGCCTACGTTTTGTGCATATTTGATGTGATGCCGCTGAAATTGTCAGGAAAGGCTGCATCGCAATGGCGCAAATGGCCCCATCGGTGCAACACGCTCTGGTATGGGCGCAAACAGCAAAGAGATACGAGGGTGACATTTTCAATCGTTGCAAGGGATGAAGAGACAGGCGCCGTTGGCATTGCCGTTGCCAGCCGCTTTTTTGCCTCCGGGGCGCTCGTGCCATATGTGTCCGACCGCGCGGCCTTTGCCAGTCAGGCGTTCATCAACCCGCTTTGGGGGATCGATGGATTGAACCGCTTAAACGCGGGCGACGCCCCAGGCGAAATTTTGTCTGACCTTGTTGCCAAGGATCAGGGTCAGGCCAATCGCCAGGCCCATATGCTTGCCCCTGACGGGACCATCGCCCAGCATACCGGATCGGCTTGCGTACCCTGGGCCGGACATCGCCAGGCACGCGGCGTTTCTTGTGCAGGGAATATGTTGGCAGGCCCCGATGTGGTTGACGCGATGATCGCTTCTTTTACGGACACCGCAGGACAGTCGCTCATCCTGCGTCTGATGGCCGCGATGGAAGCGGCTGAAGATGCTGGCGGCGACAAGCGTGGCCGCCAATCCGCAGCACTCATTATTCATGAAGGTCAACCTTACCCCGCAATCGATCTGCGCGTTGATGACAATGCTGATCCACTGGCAGAATTGCGTCGGCTAATCGATGTGTCCGAGGAACGGTTTGCGCTTTTTCGAAAAGCCATGCCAACCCGTGAAAACCCCAGCGGCATGCTTGACCGTCGACCGCTTGATACCGCTATCGAAGAGAAAGAGCGCGAGATGGCAGAAACCGGCGTCACGTCCCGCTCTTTTGCAACGCCCCTGCCCCGATCATGAACGGATCCACTATGAAACTGCGCCCATACCACCATTATACATCTCGCCGCTCTGCTGTCGTGGCCCGCAATGTTGTCAGCACCAGTCAGCCTCTTGCCGCGCAAGCTGGGCTATCGATGCTGGCGCAAGGGGGTAATGCGGTTGATGCCGCCCTTGCCGCGGCCATCACGCTGACCCTCGTCGAGCCGACGGGAAACGGGATTGGATCTGATGCGTTTTGCATTCTGTGGGATGGCGACGAACTTCACGGGCTCAACGCATCTGGTCGGTCGCCTGCAGGCTGGACGCCCGCGTATTTTGCCGATCATGAAGCCGTGCCCATGTTGGGTTGGGATAGCGTCACCGTGCCTGGCGCAGTCTCTGCATGGGTCAGCCTGTCAGAAAGGTTCGGCAAACTGCCATTTGAAGCGCTTTTCGCGCCAGCTATCGACTACGCGCTGAACGGCTTTCCGGTGTCACCCATTGTCGCCAAGGCCTGGGCGCTGGCTGCGGATCGTCTGGGTGATCAGCCCGGATTTGCTGCAGGCTTCCTGCCCGAGGGCCGTGCGCCTGTGGCAGGCGAGATTTTTCGCAGCCCCGATATGGCCCGGACGCTTCAGCTGATCGCCGAGACGCGGGGACGCGCCTTTTACGAGGGCGAACTGGCCGATAAGATCGAAGCCTTTGCCAAGCAGCACGGGGCTGCGATGCGTGTGTCCGACCTCGCCGCTCATGGGGTGGATTGGTGCGGCACCATTCAGAAGAGTTTCGATGATGTCACCCTGCACGAGATCCCGCCAAATGGTCAGGGGATCGCCGGGCTGATGGGATTGGGCATTCTGGATCATACCCCAATCCGCGATCTTGGCGCCGATGATCCTTTGGCCCTGCACCTTCAGATAGAAGCGATGAAGTTGGCATTGAAAGACACCGAAAGCTATGTCGGCGATATTGATCACATGAACCATGTGACCCCCGACGCTATGCTTGATCCCGACTATCTGAGGGCACGCGCAGAGCTTATTCAATTGGATAAGGCAAGCGATTTCGCCACTGGTAAACCACCTGCAAGGGGCACCGTTTATCTAACTGCGGCGGATGCGTCGGGCATGATGGTCTCTTTCATTCAGTCGAACTATGCTGGTTTCGGTTCCGGCGTTGTTGTGCCGGGAACCGGGATCAGCCTGCAAAATCGCGGGGCCGGTTTTTCCCTTGATCCAACTAGTCAGAATGCTGTCGGTCCGGGCAAACGGCCATTTCACACGATCATTCCGGCCTTTTTGACACGCAAGGGACAGCCGTGGATGAGCTTTGGTGTCATGGGTGGCCCGATGCAGGCGCAAGGCCATCTTCAAATGACATTGCGAACGCAGCTTTGGGATCAGGATGTTCAGATGGCCGTTGATGCCCCGCGTTGGCGCGTAACCGGCGGCCTTGGACTGGCCTGTGAGACGACCTTTCCCGAAGCCACCTTGCAAAAGCTGACAGAGATGGGCCACAAGATCAGCCTCGAAGCCCCCGACAATGCCTTTGGCTTTGGTGGTGCACAACTCATCGCGAGGCTGGAGAATGGAGCCTATGCTGCCGGGTCGGACCCGCGTAAGGATGGACAGGCAGTCGGTTTCTAGATGGCTTGGTGAGCGCCAGAAAGTCGTCACAGGCTTTCAGAAGCGAAAATTTGGTGGGCAAACCGAGATGGGAGTCCGCGCCTCCTCGGGCCTTGGGCACAAGTTGACATTGCTTAGCCGGTGATCCCCTCGACCTGTGGCAGCGGGTTTGGCGAGGTTACGTTCTCTGGTCGCCGCTTTTCGTAGAATGCATTTCCGCCAGCCGTCAGGACATAATGGATATTATTGAAATTTGCGTCATACCATGCTGCATGAAAAAACCTCGCTTCTGCGATGTTGGGATGCCTTTCACCAGCCAGCACAGCGGCTGCTGAGGCCGTTGCAAGCGTTTGACCCTGACCGCCCATTGCCTTGGTCATGACACCTGGCGCGAACTGGTTTTTCTGGCTGACGACCTTGCACACGGTATTTGGGAAATCGTCAGACTGCATGCGATTCATCACAACACTGCCCACCGCGATCATCCCATCGCGACTGGAACGGTTCGATTCAAAATACATCGCCCGCGCCATGCAGTCGATGTCAGACGCGGACGCAGACGCCCTGCCCGCCTGCGGCTGACGCGTACAACCCGTGAGGCCGCAAACAACAACTAGAAGCAAGATCAGGGACTTTTGAGATACAAACCTCTGCATGAATTCAATCTTTCAACGGTGCTAAGGCAGACAATTTAGTCAATAACAGGATCTTGCGCAAATGCTCTGAAATCAGGAACGACCCCAAAGGGCACCTGACCTTGGATACCACGCTCTGCGCCTTGCAATGCAACTTTTCCAGTCGCGTTTTCACTGAAGCGCCTCAGGCAAAAACAACCCAAACGTTTATCTTTGGATACAATTTTCGGTAATGCAATTCATTGCCTACTCAGCAGGCATGTGATCCTTAGAACTATGCAAAGATATTGCGCGGGTGGCGATTGCAATTATGAGGCCTGCAATTAGCGCAAAGGATTCAACAAGGAATGTATTTCTGATTGCGACATCTAGTGTGTCGGGTGTTGCCGCTACAAGATTTCCGGAACTCAATGCAAATATCGTTCCCATAAGCGATGCTCCGGTAACCAAACCAAGATTGCGAGAAAGACCCAATAAAGCCGATATCACGCCGCGCTCAGATTTGTCAGCGCGCGCGGTAACCGCAGTGTTGTTTGCAGCTTGAAACAGTTGATATCCCGGTGTCAGTAAGACAATGGCGCCAATATATCCGGTCAGTCCAAGAATTGGCGGCAGGATAGCAAGCGCAGTTGTCCCTGCAATCATCAAAATCAGACCTAATGTCGCCACGATGCCAGCGCCGAAACGATCGGTCAGCCAGCCGGAAGGCAAGCCGCAGAAAATGGAGATAACAGGCCCGATGGCCATAACCATGCCGACCATCGCCATGTTAAGCCCAAGAGCTCCGGAAAGATAAAATGGACCGATGACCAAAGTGCTCATCATCACCGCGGCAACAATGGCATTTACAACCAGGCCGCCAGCAAGAGGTGCATCATGGCGAACCCGGTCAGGATGAACCATAGGAGCATCAATTCTGCGCTCTACAGACAGGAATGCAACAAACAGAGCAACGGTTAGCGCCAGTAAAGCTAGCTCACGCATACCAAAACCAGCATTCCCGGTCATAGCAAGTGCATAGGCGGCCAATGACAGGCCCAACAATACCATGCCGATAACGTCAAAGCGCGCCGTGCCTCCCTGTTGTTGTTCTTTCGAGGGGAGCATAGCTGTGACGATGACAGTGGTGATGACACCCATGCACGACATGAACACAAACACTGCTTGCCAACCGAAGCCGACAAGCAATCCGCCTATCGAGGGACCAAGCGCGGTGCCAACAGCAGAAACTGTTCCCAGAAATCCCATTGCGGTACCAACACCATCGTCAGGCACCACATCCCGTACGATTGAAAGAGTCAGTGCCATCAATGCTGAAGCACCTAAACCCTGTATCACGCGCGCACCAATCAAAAATGAAAGCGATGGCGCCAGCGCACATAGGAGTGACCCCAAGGTGAATACGATCAACCCTGCAACAAGCACATTCCGGCGACCTCGGATGTCACCCAGACGCCCTGCTGCAACAACGAAAACTGACAGCGTCACCAGATAGCTGATCACAACCCACTGCGTGCCGGCAAACTCGGCCCCAAAAAATGCCGCGATGTCCGGCAAAGCGACATTCGCGATGCTGATACCCAAGGATACCAGAAGAGTTGCCAGAGCCAGACTGATTGTTGCGGACCAAAATCGCCCAATACCTTCGGCATTCTGTGGTTCACTGACTGACACTTGCCTGAAATCCTTCGTTACGTTACCGAGACCTAAACGTAGGGTTAACCTGCCTAAGCTGAGTAGAGAAGCACCGGATTATGCAGATAGTTCATGCGAAATTCGACATGATCTAAATGGGCCTTTTATTGCGCCTGAAAAACATCGTTTTTAGAACCAAGATTAGGTCAGATCCTCAGCATGAGCTTACCAAACCTCAGCCTGTTATATGCGCTTGACGCGCTGTTGAAGGAGGAAAGCATCGCAGGTGCCGCCGCACGCCAGGGGGTCAGCGCATCTGCTATGAGCCGATCAATAGCCCAACTGCGCGATCTGTTGGGCGATCAGCTACTGGTACGAGCCGGTGCCGATTTTGTCCTGACACAACGTGCGCTTAACATGCGAGACGAGGTTGCAAGGCTAGTTTCAGAAGCTGAGATGCTCCTCAGATCACCGCAGGAGTTGCGACCCGAAACCATGACCCGCCGGTTTGTTGTCAGTGCCGGTGAAGGATTTGTCGAAACCTATGGCGCCGATCTCATCACCCGCGTCACTGCTGAAGCACCAAACGTCCGCCTCAACTTCGTCAGCAAAGTTGACGCGTCAGGTACAGACCTGCGTCACGGTAAAGTTGATGTCGAAATAGGCGTTATTGCCGACCATACGGCGCCAGAGATCCGAACCCGCGCATTGTACCGTGATCATTTCGTCGGAGTTGTTCGTGATGGGCATCGCCTGTTGCAAAATGGCGGGACCGTATCGCTGGAGAGTCTTCTGGCCGAGAGGCACGTTGCATTGCAGCGCGGCGGAGTCAGCATGGGGCCAGTAGACCAGGTCTTGGCGGCGCATAACTTGGAGCGCGACATTGCCGTAACAGTCTCATGCTTTTCCACAGCGCTATCGATTGCGCGCAGGTCTGATCTTGTTGCCGCAGTTCCAGAGCGCAGCACGCGCGGGTTGCGGACAGGTTTGCAGGTTTTCAATCTGCCAATGAAGTGGCCGAAAGTTACCGTGTCTATGATGTGGCACCCGCGTCGCGATGGCGAGGCCGAAAACCAATGGTTACGCGACTTGTTGTACGACGTATGTGGCACGACCTAAGTTGGCCGATGTGGTCTTGATTTATCGGGGCGCAGTTTTGGCGGCTTGTGTCCGAGGCAACTGTGTCTGCGCATAAAGGTCGGGTGACCCTTGCGCCGAACAGGCCGACGGGATTTACGACAAGGTCGTATCCCGGCTGGTTTTTGGGTGTCCTTGGTCCCCGGTAGAAAAAGAGCCGTTTAAAGATCATCATCTGCGCCGGTGGATCGCGGATCTCATCAACTTGCTGTCCGCCTTAGGCCTGTCATCGCACGTTCTGATGTGGTTTGCGCCGCGATTTATTGGTACTTCACCAAATACCTTTAGCAGTGTTGAGAGAATCAGTGAAAATAAGACGCAAGGTCTTGCTACTTGTGTTTCTTGCGGTATGCGGATTGGCGTCGCTTCTTCAGGCTGTGTCCCTCGCGAATACTCACTACCAACAGACCGCGCAATCCTCTGGCCAGTCAACGCTGTCGCTTGTTGCCGAGGCTGTGGATCAGGCCGTCGGGCGTTTCAAACCAATCTCCGGACTGATTGCAGGCGAACCTGTTTTCCGCCAACTGTTACAACAGGATACACGTGCTGGGATCGTGCCATTTACCAATGAAAAGCTGCGTCAGATCGCGATCTCTGTTGGCGCTTCCGAAGTCTACGTTATGGATCGGACCGGTCAGGCAATAGCAACCAGCAACTACCGGGATCGCGAAAGCTTCTTAAGGCGCAACTTTTCACATCATCCCTATTTTGCGCGTTCGATTGCAGGACAATCGGCATTCTTTCATGCACTGGATGCTACTTCGGGCGAACGTGGCTTTTTCTTTTCTACGCCCATTCTGGATGGCATCGAGGTCATCGGTGTACTGGCTGTTCGCATTGATCTGGGTGCCCTTGAACAAGACTGGATGGGTACCGGACACGAGATTCTGATTGCCGACAATAATGGGATTGTGTTCCTGAGCAGTCGCGAAATGTACAGGTTTCGCGCCCTTGCCCCACTCACTGAACCGCGGCGCATCCAAATCGCGGAAACACGGCAGTTTCCAACAGGACGCGTCGTTCCGATCAACCTTTCTGCCGATGTGATAGGCCCGCAAACAGTGCAGGTTACCATGGGTGATCCGTCGTCAAATGGAAAACGCTACCTTGCCAGCAGCATGCCTTTGACCCTAGCGGGATGGCACGCGATTGTTCTGACGCCGACCGGTCCTGTGCAAGCACAAGTCGCGCGAACCGTGGCCTTTGGCGCGCTGACGGTGATGGTGCTTTTGATGACAGGGCTGGTCTTGGCGCAACGAAGGGCGAATATACTGCAAAGGATCACCATTGAGCAGGAACAACGCGTGATGCTTGAGGAAAAGGTGCAAGAACGCACGGCCGATCTCGACTCTGCAAATGCAAGTTTGCGCGATGAGGTCGCCGAACGCCGGAATGCAGAAGAAAAGCTGCGCAAAAGCCAAAAGGAACTGATTCAGGCCGGCAAACTTGCGGCCCTCGGACAGATGTCAGCAGCAATATCTCACGAGATAAACCAGCCACTCACAGCCATCAAAAGTTATGCGGATAATGCATCTGAATTCTTGATGCGGGCGCGCATTGAAGACGCAGATGAAAACATAAGAAGCATTTCAAAGATGAGTGACCGCATCGCCGATATCTCACGGCATCTGCGAACATTCGCGCGCCAACCGGGGGATACATTGGCACCTTTCAATGTCTCGGAAACGATTGCTGAAATGATCAAGCTCGTTGGCCCACAGCTCAGGGCGCACGCAGCGCATATCAACTTTGACCCATCGCCAGAGGATGTCTGGGCTATCGGTGGCAAGTTACGACTGCAACAGGTTCTGGTGAACATCGTCAATAACGCTTTGGAAGCCATGCAGGATGTCCCGACGCCCGTCATTGACATTCGAACTATGCGGGATGGGGACAGGGTTTCAATCTCGCTAAGGGATCATGGACCCGGATTGCCATCCGAGACGATGGATCGGATCTTCGATGCCTTTTATACCACGAAAGAGGCGGGAACAGGTATGGGGTTGGGCATGTCGATTTCGCACAACATCATCAGTGATTTTGGTGGTGAGTTAACGGCACAAAACCACCCTCAGGGCGGCGCCATATTCACGGTTGTGCTGGTCGGCGATGACGCCACCAAGAAACAAGGCATGGATGGATGACGCGCACCAAGGTTCTATTTGTTGACGATGAAGAGCATTTGCGAATTGCAGCGCGTCAAAGGTTTGAACTTGCCGATATTGATGTTGCCTGCTTCGACGATGCAAAGTCCGCCCTTTCACGCCTTGGCGATACGTTTGACGGGGTTGTGGTGACCGATATTCGCATGCCCGGTATGGATGGCATCACGCTTTTGGAACAAACCGTTGCAATAGATCCAGGCATCCCTGTCATCATGGTGACCGGTCATGGCGATGTTGAACTGGCCGTCTCGTGCATAAAAAATGGAGCGTATGATTTTGTTGAAAAGCCTTGGCATCCCGACCGTCTGATCACATGTGTTCAACGCGCTGCCGATCAGCGCCGGTTGATCTTGGACAACCGTGCTTTGCGTGCGCAGGTTTCCGCGAACCAAGATCTGCGCAGTCAGCTTTATGGACGTAGCACGGCAATGGAAAAGCTGCGTGACGCGATCAGCGCGGTTGCTGCGACTGATGTTGACGTCTTGATAACCGGAGAAACCGGGACCGGCAAAGAAGTTGCCGCCCGCCTGCTCCATAAGCAAAGCGCGCGCGCCAAAGGACCTTTTGTGCATATAAACTGCGCAGCACTGCCGGAAGCTATGATTGAAAGCGAGCTTTTCGGGCACGAAGCGGGGGCTTTTCCCGGTGCCACGCGAGCACGGTTTGGAAAACTGGAACATGCCCGTGGGGGTACGTTATGTCTTGACGAAATTGACCTTCTTCCGATGCATTTGCAGGCCAAGCTTTTGGATGTTTTGCACAATCGCACGCTTACCCGGCTGGGGTCCAATGATCCAGTTGCGCTCAACATGCGGGTCATTGCCCTATCAAAAAGCAACTTGGACACGGCAGTGACCAAGGGACTTTTCCGAGCTGATTTACTTTACCGTCTGAATGTCGCAACGCTTCAGATGCCATCGCTGGGCACAAGGCAAGAGGATATCCCGGGTCTGTTTACGCTGTTTGTTTCTAACATCGCTGCGACGCACGGCATTGCGGCGACTGAGCCGTCAGTGGATGATTTAAGTAAACTCTCTGCCAAGAACTGGCCTGGAAATGTGCGTGAACTGCGCAATGCCGCCGAACGCTATGTTCTTGGCCTGACAGATCGTGTTGCGGGATCTCAAAACGGGGCAGCAACTCTTACCGAACGCATCAGTGCGTTCGAAAAGGCCCAAATCGCTGCTGCAATTTCCGCGAATGGCGGACGACTAAAAGGTGTGTATGAGGTGCTTGGGCTTTCGCGTAAATCGCTTTATGACAAGATGCAAAAGCATGGTCTGAGCCGGGATGACTTTGTCAAAGACGACTGATGGGTAGGCCTTTACACACGTGACATGGTCAGAGTCACTAGCCTTACCCATATTCGAAAATTTCTTCTCCAAAACGGCGCATCGCAGTAAGAAAGCGTCTTTCGCTTCCACCCAGCATGCAAAATGCTGCCGCAAGTCCGGAAAAAAGTAACCGGATGTGTCTTTGCATGGCCTGTTGCCTTGCATTCAAGGGAGGAAAAAATGAATTCTTTTTCAATCGCTGCGATTGTCGCGGCCGCTATTGCTGCACCTGCTTTTGCAGAAGATCGTAATGGATGGCCAGAAAGCTTCACTGTTGCCACCGCATCCCAGGGTGGCACTTACTTTGCCTACGGCTCTGGTTGGGCAAATCTTGTAGCAGATGAGCTTGGCCTTACCGGTGGCGGCGAAGTGACCGGTGGGCCTATGCAGAACATGGCGCTTGTACATACCGGTGACGCGCAGTTTGGTATGACCACAATGGGCCCCGCAGCAGAGTCACTTCAAGGAACAAACCCAATCGCGCCCGGACTACAGATGACCAACTCCTGCGCGATGTTCCCCATGTATCAAACACCCTTCAGTGTGACCGCGCTATCGTCGTCAGGTATCACATCAATCGCCGACATCCCCGCAGGGGCAAGAATTGGTTTTGGTCCTGCAGGCTCGACGTCTGACACCTACTTCCCACGTATGATGGAAGAACTTGGCGTCAACTTTGAGCGACGCAATGGTGGCTGGACAGACCTTGGCAGCCAACTTCAGGATGGTCTTCTGGACGTCATCGCATTTGCTGCCGGTGTTCCGGTACCTGCTGTCAGCCAACTTGAAGTCCAGACCGATGTGAACATCATCGAATTTACAGAAGGCGAACAAACCACGATCATGGAGGCGTTCCCGGTCTCCGGCTTTGCGATTTCCGCAGACACCTACACAACGCTGACAAGTGACGCGCGATCAGTATCGATGTGGAACTTTGCTATCGCAAACTGCGATCTGCCTGCCAGCTTTGTCGAAGCAGTCGTTGACGTTGTCATGTCAGATAATGATCGGATGGTCACAATTCACAAAGCCGCCCGTTCCACACTTCCCGAGAATTGGGACAAGAATGGTGTACTGATGTGGCATCCAGGTGCTGCAAAGTGGTTTATCGAAAATGCAAGCGCCGATATTCCGGCTGACCAAATCTACGGCAACTAAGCACATCGTCAGAAGTAGATGTTATCGGCGCATCAGGTTGCGCCGATAGCAGCACCTGCGCGCGCGAATGGGCATAAATCACCCATGAATCTGTGCGTCTGTTCAATCCCCCACACATGTGAGAATGCTATGACATCTGTAAACAAGCAGCAGACAGATCAGGTTATCGCCGAAGGCGTCGATGAAGAGCCTATAGAGTCGAACCGCAGGCTGTTTTCTGGACGTTTGCAGGTCCTGATTGCCCTCATCGCAACGATCTATGCCGCATTCCATATGATCGCGCTAAACGGTGTATCCGTCTCAGCCCTGACCGGCATCGACATACCGTTTTTGCCGACATTCCCAATTGAGACCTGGAGCTTTCGCATTCTTCATATCGCGGGCGCGCTTGGTGTCGGCTTTCTTTTATTCTCAGCGCAGACCATTGGCGCATCGCAAAAGTCAGATCGCAACAAGGTCTTAAGCATCATTGCTGCTGTACTTGCCCTGCCCGCCTTAGTTGCCGCATCAACAGCTATTGGATTTGCAACGACAATTGCTTCTGGCACACTGCCCGTGATGGGGGGCTTGACCACATGGCAATCCTTCCCCGGTACAGACACCTACGCTGCCGAAGTCTATTGGTTTGGATTACCTCTACTCCTGGCGACATTGGGTGCGATTGTCGTTGGATGGTTCGAACGTTGCCCGCAAGATCGCATTGCGGTTGCAGATATTGTGTTGGCGGCCTGCGGCGTCGTCGTGGCAATCTACCTCGTGACAATCTACGCGACAGCAGCACGAAACGCCGTTGGGACCCCCTTCGTCCCTATCGGTGTTGCATTCGCTGCAACGGCCGGTTCAGCGATGATCCTGGAACTCACGCGTCGTGTGGCGGGACTGGCTCTTGTCGTCATCACGGGCGTGTTTTTGTTTTACACTTTCACCGCGCATTTGCTTCCAGGCATTCTGGCGGTCCAGAACGCCTATAGCTGGCAACGTTTTTTTGGCCATGTCTACTCTGATGCGGGCATCTTGGGGCCAACGACAGCAGTCTCGTCGACTTACATTATCCTCTTTATTATCTTCGCTGCATTTCTGCAGGCATCGAAAGTGGGCGACTATTTTGTCAACTTTGCTTTTGCAGCAGCAGGACGGGCGCGAGGTGGACCGGCTAAGGTTGCAATTTTCGCCTCTGGTCTGATGGGCATGATCAATGGAACGTCAGCCGGCAATGTCGTCGCCACCGGTTCTTTGACCATCCCGCTTATGAAGCGCGTTGGCTATGACAAACGAACTTCAGGCGCGATTGAGGCCGCAGCCTCGACCGGCGGGCAGATCATGCCACCAATCATGGGGGCTGGCGCCTTCATCATGGCTGAAATCACTGGCATCCCGTATCAGGAAATTGCAATTGCAGCGATCATTCCCGCGGCTCTTTACTTTGCATCGATCTATTTCATGGTCGACTTTGAGGCAGCAAAACTTGGCATGCGTGGCATGCGTGAGGATGAGCTGCCAAAGTTCAACAAGATGGTCCGGCAGGCCTATCTTTTTGTGCCAATAATCATCCTGATCGTGGCGCTCTTTCTTGGATACTCGGTCATTCGCGCGGGTACACTCGCGACAGTTGCGGCGGCGGTCGTCTCTTGGCTCACCCCGCACCGTATGGGGTTGCGCGCGATCTTCAAGGCGTTTGAGTTGGCAGGCACCATGTCTATCCAGATCATCGCCGTCTGCGCCTGTGCCGGGATCATTGTCGGTGTGATCAGCCTGACCGGTGTTGGCGCACGGTTCTCGTCTGTTCTTTTGGACCTGGCCGCTGCATCACAGCTTCTTGCACTGTTTTTCGCCATGTGTATTGCCATCTTGTTGGGCATGGGAATGCCGACAACTGCAGCCTATGCCGTGGCTGCAAGCGTTGTGGCGCCCGGTCTTGTCCAACTCGGCATCCCGCAACTGACGGCGCATTTCTTTGTCTTCTATTTTGCGGTTGTTTCAGCCATCACGCCGCCGGTTGCATTGGCAAGCTATGCCGCGGCGGGCATTTCGGGCGCTAATCCGATGGAAACCTCTGTCGCCTCCTTCAAGATCGGAATTGCCGCCTTCATTGTGCCTTTCATGTTCTTCTACAACTCCGCCATTCTTATGGACGGCACATGGGTCGAAGTAACGCGCGCAGGTATTACGGCTATCTTTGGTGTCTTCCTGTTATCTTCAGGCGTGCAAGGTTGGTTCATGGGCCTACGCGCCGTTTGGTATCTGCGGTCTTCGTTGATTATCGCAGCGCTCTTTATGATCGAGGGCGGCTGGCTAAGTGACCTTGTCGGTATTGGACTGGCGGTGCTGACATTCCTTGTTCAACGCACAATCCGCCTGACGCAGCATGCCATCAGTCCTGCGCGTGACAGACCCTAGTCGCATTCCAACAAGGCATCGGCCAGCGTGGCGTGGAAGCGCTGGTCCGCCTGTGCTGAATCGCTATTCGGATGTCCTCAGATCATGCTTTCTTGACGTTCGCAGACTGACTATCTGAGCGAAACGTCCGACATCAGCGCGAGTGATCTGGAAAAAAGCCCGACAAAATCGTTTTCCTCGGGCCCATGTGCAAGCGGTGAAAAAACGACGTTCTGCAGCCCCAGACCACTTGCAACTTCGCGCGCCTCTGCCGGTGGCGCGGCCTCCCAGATCAAAACCCTGGCGCCGCTGTCAGCGACAAGGGCACGCAAATCAGCGATCTGCGCTTCATTTGGTGTCACCCCGGCTTCCCACTCCAATGAAATGATGGACAGATTGTACCGCTGCGCAAGATATTGGTAGCGAGGATGTGTTGCAATCATCGCCACACCCTGAAGCCCGGCCAATGATGCGCGTGCTTGTTGGTCCAAAGCCGCCAGATCAGCCTGCAGCGTGGCCAGTCGCGCATTCACGCTTTGCGCATCTGCCAACCCGCGCGAGATGATCGCATCGGCGACGGCCTCGGCCTGCATGCTGGCAAGCAATGGGTCGAGCCACGTGTATGATGCCAGCCCTTCATGCGAATGTTCACCACCATCGCCGTGGCTGTGGGTGATGCTTTCGGTCACGATGAACTGGTCTTCGAACGCCTTTGCCGTGTTCGTCAGCTTGGACCGGGGCAGCGATACGCGGTCGACCCAAGTGGCGAACCCCGCTCCATTCAGCAAAATCAGATCCGCCGACTGGATCATGCTGATATCCGCAATGGACGGGCGCCAGAAAGATGGATCAACATCGGCAGGTACAGGCATCAAAACCTCTGCGGTGTCATCCAGCAAACGCTCTGCAAAGTATTGCAAAGGGTAATTGACGGCAACAATACGGGGGCGATCTTCTGCCCCAGCAATCGTGGCGCTTAACACGAGCAACCAGACACCAAGTAGAGGTCGAAGAAACACTTTCATCAAGATCAGCTCTGGCAGTTACGTGCAATGTCGTCTGGCGTCACGATCCAGTAATTGTCGTGGCTGCCGGTATCGACCTCGATCAGCAACCCTTCAGAATGATCAACGCTATCCAAAGGCACGGTCACAGTTCCATCGGTTTCTATCGGCAAGGTGACCAGCAGCGCGTTCTGCCCGTCAAGCACGCGTACATCCGCCTGTTGAACCGGGTTTCCGTTGGAAAACTTCGCCTCAACAGTCACCGCCTCGCAATCAACAGAGGCAAAGACAACCAGCTGATGCGCTTCCGCCACCATCGGGGCGGCAATCAAAAGGCTGGCCAATGCCGCGCTACGGATCACTGTCCCGTCCATTCTTCGAAATGCACCCAGATCACAGCACCCAATTCCACGGCTTTGTCTTCACCCTCCTGTGGTAGGGTGTAATCTGCGGTGTTAAGCGCAGCAAAGCCCCACCAGCCGTTGGAAGGTGGCGCATAGGTAAAGACGCCATCAGCGTCAGCCTTGACCGTTTGGGTGATCATCAGATCGTCGGGCACTGTCGCGCCTGCGCCGTTGTTGAAAAACTCCACCTCAACCTCGGCATATGGCACCTCCTCGCCATCCATTTTCACGATACCTTGAAAAACATTATGCTCCCACAGGCCAAATGGTTTGGTCAGCGGCACGATCTCGGTCTTCAGACCCAGATCGGTGTCCCAACCTTCATCATCACCATAGGCGGTCACGTAGGTCTTGGTGTAGTGGATGATGAACGCGTCCTCGGCAGGTTCCCAATAAGGTTGCGGCTCCATTGCAAAGATATAGGTGCCGGGGCGGTCCAGTGGATAATCGAGTGTGTAGCCCTGATCGTCCATCACCGTTGCACTTTCAAGATCACCCAATAGATCCGTGGTCGCCCCCTCATGCGTCACTGAAAACGCCGCAGGCGTGTCCAGCATCATCCCGTCCAGCTCAAACGGATGCGAAAACGACATGGTCAAACCAACGCTGCGCCCGTCTTCCTGACTGATCATCGGATCGGTCGGGATGATCATCCCGTAATGCGCCAATACAGGCGTTGCAGCAATAAGACTGGAAAGTGATGCTGTAACCAAATGACGTTTCATAGGACCTCCTGTTGATTATGAGCCAAGGGCAAGCAACCAGCCCACCCAGTTTTCTGCGTTACGCGCCACGATGGCCGCACCAATTGCGGCGATCATCGCCGAAAGCGAAAGCAATGTGAATGTCTCGGCCGACAACAAACGCAAAACCATGCCACGCCGCGCCCCTAACTTCACCGCAGTGGCGATTTCGCGGGCACGCAGCCGATAGCTGAGGAACACAGCAAGACCAATGGCTGCCAAAGCAGCGATGGCAATGATCGTGGTCACCACGTCAAGCAGCGATTTGATCCTGAAAATACGGTCGACAAGGCCCTGGATGACGCCAGCCGGTTCGATCAACTGACTGGGATTGTCGCTATCCAGATATCGGCCCTTCAGGATCGTCGCAGCGCGTGTGTCGTGCGGAACGACGATCACGGCAGATGTCGGAAAGTCGTCCTGACTGCCATGAAAATGAAAGCTTTCAATATTCTCTTCAGTGATCCGCTGATGTTGTACGACAGCTGCATTGGCGACCGCTTCGCTGCCTGCCGCCACCTCAGCCGCGGTCACCACGTCTTCATGTCCGTGGCCAATTCCCTGAATGACCCAGGCGGTCTTGATATCCACAAAGATCGCCTGGTCATCAGGCGAATTGGTTGGGGTCAGAACGCCAACGATGGGCATCTCCAACGGGTAAACACCATCCAGATCGAACAGGTTTTCGGGCGATGACACTATCGTATCCCCCACGCCTTTGCCCAGCATGCGCGCGACTTCCGCACCGATCACTGCATCGCCAAGGACCGACAGGCCCCGCCCACCTGACAGGCGCAAATCCCGGAAGTCAAAGTAATCAAGGGTCGTGCCAACAATGCGAAACCCGCCAGACGAAAACGCCGTATGCACGGGAATGGGGATCGCAAGGCCACTGTCCCAGACAGTTTCAACTTCGCGCATGGGCACCGGTTCGGGCCGCTCGTCCGAGAAGTAAAGGGCTGCCATCGTCAGATCCAACTGCGACCCACGACTGCCCAAAAGAAGCGGTGTTGCGTCACCCCGGGCCAGAAGCGCACGTTCGCTGGTCGACAACAGGATTTGGGTCGCCAAAGGCACAAAGACGATCAAAGCCGTGACCAGCGTCAGGACCAGACTGCGCGCCCAGTGATAGCGCAAGTACGCGAAAGCAAGATAAAGCGCGTTCATGCAGCCGCCTCACGGAACTGCGTGAAATCCAGCACGCGTTCAAAACGTGGCAATAATTCGTGGTCATGCGTCACGGCGAGAACAGCCGCCCCGGCCTCGGATGCCTGTTCAAACAGCAGGTCTAGAATGCGGGCCTTACTGTCGGGGTCAAGGTTACCGGTCGCCTCATCCGAAAGGATCAGTTTGGGTTGTGTGACAAGCGCCCGACAAATCGCCACACGCTGCTGTTCACCCTGGCTTAATGCCGTTGGATGCCGATCCAGCTTGTCGGCTATCCCGCAGGACGCCGCCAATGCTTCTGCCCGGTCGCGCGCTGCGGCGTCCAACGTCAGCGCGGGTGTGATCCGATAGGGATAAAGGATGTTCTGTCGCGCTGGCAAATAGTCCAGCAAGGCGAAGTCCTGAAACACAAAACCAATCGTGCTGGCCCGAAATCTGCGACGCGCCGCGTCAGGCAGCCCCGCGACATCTGTTCTCGCAACATCTATTTTCCCTGTCGCCGGCGTCAGGATACCTGCAATCAGGTTCAAAAGCGTGGTTTTGCCACTACCACTTGGACCAACGATCGCGACACGTTCCTTGTCTTGCAAGGCTAATTCAGGGACGTGCAAACGAAAGCCTGTTCCGCCATAGCGAAAAGTCAGGTTCTCAATCCGAACCATCATTCTGCCTCTGGTGCAAGAAAGGTCTCACCGGCGGCATCGCGATTAACCTCTCGCAAGTCAAAATCCGTAATCCGCCAAGCACCCTCAATCGGAGCCACAGACAAATCAGCACCGTAGGTATTGCCGCGCACATGCAAGTGCTCGGCATGGCCCACCGTCCCGATCACCTGCCAGGACGCATCAATGGCAAGCGTATCACCATCACGGGCAACACGCGTATTCAACAGCTTGATTTCATGGATTGTTTGGTCAGCCTCTTCAAGGCCGCCACCAGCCATGGCCCCGACGCGCTCCAGATACAGATACTCTAATGCCTCGCCGTGCGTCACGCTGGCCAAAGTGTCATAAATCGCGTCTTCCTCGGTTTGCGCGAAGGCTTCATAGACCACCAACAGCAAAGCTGGTGTAAGTCGCCAAAACTCTGAACGCGCATCTTCAATTGTCATCGGATCAAGATCGGGCGCAGAGAACCTTTCGGTCTCGGAAATGGACGACCCCTTAGGCAACAGCGTTGCAGCGCTGAGCAGTGTAGCAATCAACACCACAAGGCTGAGAAAAATATGATTTCGGTTCATAGATGAAGGGCATTCGGCTATTGCGCGTCAACATGCGCGACACTGCTGTACAAAGGCGAAGACTTCAAGCCCGCCACCACGCCAAACTGCGATGGCTTCCACAACAATTGGGACATGGTTAAATGCCGATCAGTGTACATAAGACAACCTGCCATTTAGGACGCTGTGTCATAACCTGCCAGATCAGTCATTGCTCATTATTTACAAATGGTTGGGCAGGTATTGAGCCACCGCAGCCGTTCGGATTGTGGTCTTCAAAAGACTGCTTGGGCGCAAGATGCGTTTACAAGCAGCCAGCTAACGCCGTCGCCATATTGCGGATCAGCTGAGGATAAAGCGTGGGGCCAGGTTGCAGGTCGGTTCCCAGTGGATCGATGACGCTCGTGTTTGCCGTGGTGCCGTCCAGTACGGTCGTCACAAGGCCCGGATTAAACTGAGGTTCAGCCAGTACACATGTCACACCTTCGTCGCGCACGCGATCTTGAATCTCGGCAATCCGTGCCGGACTAGGATCGGTCGCGTCGCTCAACGAAATCGCGCCAGCAGCCGGAAAATCAAAGGCGGTTTCGAAATACTGATAAGCGTCATGAAAGACGACAAAGCTTTGCCCACGCGCGGGCTCCAGTATCTGGTTGACTTCGCTTGACAGTGTCTCGATCTCGGCACGTCCGGCTGCCGCATTTGCAAAATAAACACCGGCATTATCGGGGTCTGCGGCAGATAGTTCCGCCGCGATCAGGTTGAGCCAAGCCGCCGCATTCGCCGGAGAAAGCCATGCGTGCGGATCATGCGCACCATGATCGTGCCCGGCATGATCATCATGATCATGACTATCTTCATCCGCATGTTTTTCGTGGTCGTGGTCGTGGTCGTGGTCATCGTGATCATGTTGGTCGTGATCATGTTCGTCATGTTCATCATGTGCGGTAGCATCTGTACCATGGTCATGATCGTGTTCATCATCATGATCATCATGATCATCATGCCCATGCTCAGCATCATCGTGATCATGTTCTGCGTCTTCATGCGCATCGCCATCATCGTGATCATGCGCCTCGAACAACGCATTTTCACGAAAATCCAGCAACATCGTTTCGTCAGCTTCAAGCAGGGTCATCACACTTGCCCCTTCGGCAAGTGTTTCGACTGCATCTTCCATCCATGGGGTCAGGTCATGGCCCAACCAGACCACAATATCCGCAGCTTGCAACGCTGCAGCCTCAGACGGGCGCATATTGTGTTCGTGTGGTGACGCCCCAAGCGGCAGGATCAGACTGGGTTCGCCAACGCCCTCCATAACGCGGGCCACCAGCGAATGAACGGGGGCGATGTCCACGGCCACATTTGGTACATCCGCCATTGCGGTGCCCGCCAACAAAGTGGCCAAGATCGAGATTGAAGCGCGCTTTCTGGACATTGAATCCCTCATGTGATTTTATAACATTCCAGACGCCAATAATTGATATGAAATAACATGACAAGCGATAGACATGGCGTGCCCGCGGAAAATTCGCCTACCGTCGGTTTCGAAGAACACGACCACAAGACATGCGTCGCCGAAGGCCTGGCGGCGGCAGAAGACCTTTGCGTTGCAAAGGGGCTGCGGCTGACGCCCGTGCGCCGCAAGGTGCTTGAGCTGCTACTGCAAGAACATCGCGCGTTGGGGGCCTATGCCATTTTGGATCTTTTGCGTGATGCCGGATTTGGCTCGCAGCCCCCTGTGGCTTACCGCGCGCTCGACTTTTTAGCCGAACATGGGTTTGTGCATAAGATCCAGCGCCTGAATGCATTTGTTGCCTGTTCTCACCCTGGTGAACGGCATTCGCCGGCATTCATGATCTGCAGGCTTTGCGATGCCGTCGCCGAAGCGAACGCAACTATCGCCAAAGGCGTGTTTGGGGATGCAGCACAAGCTGCAGGTTTTCAGATTGAAAAGACGATGGTCGAGGCCGAAGGTGTCTGCCCCGCCTGCATGGACAAGGCGGACGCATGAGCCTGATCAACGTCAAAGACCTTAGCGTCGCTTACGGCGCAAATACTGTTTTGCGGCATGTCAGTTTGCAACTTGATGCGGGCGAAATCGTCACGATTGTTGGGCCTAACGGGTCAGGCAAAACAAGCCTGCTACGCGCCATTATCGGTGCAACAACGCCCCAGCAAGGTCATATCAATCTGCAAGCTGGTCTTCGGATTGGCTATGTTCCACAACGTTTGCATATTGACCCGACACTGCCCATCACGGTCGAGCGTTTCCTGCGGCTATCCCAAAAAGTTAAGGCAGAAACTTGCAAATCAGCATTGGAAACAGCTGGCGTACCGGATTTGCTCAAACGGCAGATGTCAGAGCTGTCTGGCGGGCAGTTTCAACGCGTCATGCTTGCGCGTGCCTTAATAAATCAGCCTGACGTTTTGCTTTTGGATGAAGCAACACAAGGGCTGGATCAGCCAGGGTCGGCTGCATTCTATCGGCAAATCGAGCAGGTCAGGCACGATACCGGCTGCGCCATCCTGATGATCAGCCACGAATTGCATGTCGTCATGAGCGCCTCTGACCGTGTGATCTGTCTTAACGGACATGTTTGTTGCGAAGGCGCGCCTGCCGTCGTGGCCTCAGCCCCCGAGTATCGCGCATTGTTCGGCACAGGAACCGGTGGGGCACTTGCGCTTTATCGTCATGATCATGATCATGATCACGACCATGCGCACCATCATGAGGCCGCTGAATAATGCTTGATGATTTTATGATGCGTGCGACGCTCGCGGGCGTTGGCGTCGCATTTGCCGCTGCCCCGCTCGGTTGCTTTGTTGTCTGGCGGCGAATGGCATATTTTGGCGATGCGACCGCACATGCTGCGATCCTTGGTGTGGCGTTGTCGCTTACACTTCAGATTTCCGTATTTGCAGGGGCAATGGCTGTTGCGCTGGTCATGGCGTTGACCGTCAACCAACTAACCGGACGTGGCTATGCGATGGATACGCTATTGGGTGTACTTGCGCATTCAGCGCTTGCTTTCGGTTTGGTGGCGGTTTCTTTCCTGTCAGGTGTCCGAATTGATCTAATGGCATATCTTTTCGGGGATATCCTAGCGGTCTCTCGCACCGATCTTGCGGTAATCTGGGGTGGGGCAGCGGCCGTTGTGGGCTTGATTATCTGGCGTTGGTCGGCGTTGCTCACCTCAACCCTGAATAAAGAGCTGGCCTATGCAAGCGGTCTGAATCCAAGACGTGAGCAACTGATACTGACAATCTCGCTTGCGATTACCGTTGCAGTGGCAATCAAGGTGGTTGGCGTTCTGTTAATTGCTGCCATGCTTATTATTCCAGCGGCCGCAGCCCGTGGTCTTGCGCGCACGCCAGAGGCGATGGCGGTCATTGCTGCGATGATTGGTACCGTTTCTGCGGTGGCGGGTCTGCGCGGCGCTTACATCTTTGATACACCGGCGGGCCCGTCAATCGTCTGTGTCGCAGCGCTCGTTTTTGCGGGATTGAACTTGCTTGGTTGGCGCAGCAACTTGAACAGCTGAAGCTGCTCAAGACCCTGACGACAACCTACTGCTTCAAATAGCAAGGAATTCAGCATCACGGTTTGTTGGTCATCCGGACCATTTGAGGCTATTCAAAAGTTGCGTGATGACCCACAAAAGCGCCGCTCCGATCAGGTGCTACCCCGCAAACCGCCGCTATTGAAGAAAACATTAACCTTCTCGTTTTCACGAAAATGTGTTAATTATAGACCTTGTTTGTATTTGGTGCCGTTTTTTTGCGGTATCGAAATAAAGTTTTTTTCCAGGAGCCGCTATAATGGTTCATGTGATGACGCTGGGCGTATTTGCCATTCGATGCGATCAGAAAAAAATGCCAATCCGGCTTGGCCGAGAGGCAAACAATCTTGCAGCCTATTTGTTCTCGCATCCGGGGGCGCTGTTCCGACGCGAACGGCTGCTTGAGATGTTTTGGGGTGATCTGACAGAAAACCGCGCCCGAAAAGCGATGAGCAATGCATTATGGCAAATTCGGCGGCAGATGGAGATCGAAGAGACGACAACCTGCGGAACACAACTGGATTGCGACAGTACGCATTTGTCACTGCGTCTTGGCACAGATGACTTCGTTGATTATCAGGCGTTTTCCGACGGTATTACCCATGCACTAGATGCGAAAGACGAAGGTCAGGTCCTGGATGAGCTGGATCACGCTTTACGCCTTTATCGCGGTGATTTTCTTGAACATCTCAGTGAAGCCTGGGCCGTTGAACGGCGCGAGCGACTGCAGGCACTGTTTGTGCGCGGCATGGCGATAAAAATCGGGGCCCTTGCACGCAAGCGCAAGTTTGAAGAGGCCATCGAATGCGCGCGCAGCGTGCTGGTCGTCGATCCGCTGCGCGAAACCATGCAACGCAAACTGATGCGTTTGCATGTGTTGTCAGGCAATCGCGCACTGGCCATCAAGCAATACCTGAGTTGTGCAGATGGGCTTCGGCGCGAGTATGAAATCGAGCCCATGCCCGCAACACGCGCCCTTTTTGAGCGGATCCGCAATGGTGACGTCTTTAGCGCGCTTGATGACGAACATCGGCGTGTGATGAGCTGAATGTTTTTCACACCTTAGCTTAGGGTATTTTTACCCTACACGTTGCTATGCGCGATCATGGCAGACGTCTCGCCTTGATAAAGCGATGCGCAGCAACCGCTTTGCAGTCATCGCAATTCACCACCCCCAACATCTCTGAACCATCAAGCAACAAGCTTGCTTGAACGCGCATATGTGGCCGCTGTGAAGATTTAAAGACAGTTCAATGAGAATTGCGAGAAACGCGCAAGAAAATCGCCGACCATTTGCAGGAAGTCTTGGTGCCCGTTTTTTGATGGCAATTGGAGCCTGGACAAAGACGGTAACGAAAATCCCAGGATGAGGGTCCCCTACCCTCTGCTCATGACCGATCAATCAAACCGCCGTTTCTCAGGCAACGATGACGACAGCCCCGATTGGGACACGCCTGAAGATGCCGTGATGGTGATCCGTGCCTGGCATGAAAGCGGTACCGAAGATCGGGCAACATGGCATTGGCGCGGCCAGATTAGCCATGGCAAAACCACCAAGCGCTTTGTTGGCGTCGATATGCTGTGCTCGGTCATTGACGACATGTTGGGGGCAGTCACCTCTGCCAAGCAGTCGGAGGACCGCAATGGCTGACACGCGCGCGATTATGGCGGTAGGTGAGGCGATCGCAAATCTGCTGCGGACGGCCTACGATCCTGCCAGCTTTACCGCACCGCTTGAATTTCGAACGGTCACATCGCGGCAGATCACCAATGATGCGCCCGCTGCCGGTGTGACCCTTTTATTATACCGCGTAACACCGTCGGGCATTCATCGGTCGCCTGTCGGACGAACGGATGCCCAAGGGCGCCGGTTCCGCACCCAACTGCCTGTTGATGCGCATTTCCTGCTGACGTTTTGGGGGGCTGAACCGACGCTGCTGCATGCCATCACGGGATGGACGATGCGCGTTCTGGAAGATTCGCCCCTTTTGGGTTCCGGCGTCCTGAACGCGGCCGTGCCAGCGTCGTTTCGCGCAGACGAAGCGGTCGAGTTGTCGCTTGCAGAGCTTGCCAACGAGGATCTTTTGCGGATCTGGGAAGTCTTGGGACTGAACGCCTACCAGCTTTCAGTGCCTTATGTCGCGCGCATGATCAAACTGGAGTCTGTAGAGTTTCTGTCCGAAGATGGCGGCTTGCCAGTGCAAGAACGTGTGCAGGATGCGGGCGTTATTGAACCACCTGATGCGCTTGTTGCGTCGGGGGCCACATGACCGCTGCTGTGCAAATTCGCGAGCTCGAACGCATCGCAACGTTCACAGCATTGGGGCTGCGGTTCTGGGATGGCGACTTTGCACGCGTCGTAAACGACGGGATGATCGCGACGGCGCGCGTTTGGGGACGGCCCAACGACAAACCCGTCATTGCGGTCCGCACATTTTCGGGGGCCTTGACGTTTCAGGGACTGCCCGGTCTGCGCACTGTCGAAAACCAAGGCCCCGACGCCCCGTTGCCTCCACCACCGACACGGCGCTTTTTAGTTGAGGTCGCCGATCAGAAACGGCGCTACGCATCGATGGCTTTTGGCGTAGAGCTGCCGCTGCCTTATCGCGGGCCGTATGTAGGGCCGACGCTGCCATCACCACCACCGCCAGGATTTATGGTTGTCACTGGTCCAGAGCGCCCACGCGATCCTGCGCTTGCCCGGGTCACCGGAGAGGTGGCACTTGCCGCAACGGGCGCGCCCGCGGCCTGGGCCATGGTCAGTGTCACGGATCCGCAGGCGAATGTCTGGAACGGTTTGGCTGATGCAGGCGGGCGGTTCAGCGTTGTTTTGCCATGGCCAACCTTGGACGAGATTGATCCCGAAGCCCCTGCCCCCGGCGCAGCTAATCCGCTGTTGCAACGCAGCTGGCCCGTCACGATTGCCATCCGCGCAAGCCAGACGCCACTTTCGCCTATAACCTCCAGCGGTATCCCCGATTATGCTTCTGTGCTGGCGCAGCCTGCGACCAATATCTGGTCCGCGCCGCCGACAGATCCCTCACCACCATCCCCCACCCCGTCGCTGGCAGCAGATTTGCGTTTTGGCGAAACGCTTGTTCTGCGCAGCGGCCCTTCATCATCGCGCCTGTTTGTGGGCGCTGCACCGCCATCCTCACCATAGGAACCATTAGGAGGTCACTTCCATGCCCGAGTATCTGGCACCAGGTGTTTTCGTCGAAGAGGTCAGTTTTCGTCAAAAGACCATTGAGGGCGTAAGCACCAGCACCACGGGCTTTGTTGGCCCCACCCGTTTTGGACCCATCAACGGCGAACCACCGCTTTTGACCAGTTTTGCGGACTTTGAACGCATCTATGGCGGGCTTGATCCGATCAGGCCCGGTGGCAACGAGGGCATCAACTTTCTGGCCCATGCCGCACGTACCTATTTCGACGAGGGGGGGAAGCGGCTTTACATTGCACGCGCCTATAGTGTGCCCGATGCAGACACGCCGGCAACCCATGACGCTGGTCGGTCAATCTGGCCCGGGCCGGATGGCCCCGCCACCCCTGGCTTTGCGCTCAGAGCACGGCATCCAGGGCGCGCAGGTAACCTGCGGGTGCAGATGACCATGCGCATGGGCCAAAACACATTGCAGGCCGGTGCCAATGGGCCTGAACTGCGCGGCGTGCGCCCTTTTGATACGGTGCTGGCGTTACCCAATGGCTCAACCGATCCAGAATTCTACTGGGCAGACCGTTTTCTTGACGAAACGGCCGGACGTGAAACATTCCGCCTGCGTCAGGACACAGCCGGGTCAGAACCTGCGGCTGGATCATGGGTCGAGCTGAACGGCGTCACGGATGTGCGCGTTGTGACACTGTCGGTGGCGATCCTGCCATCCGGTCGGTTTGCAGACGAGGTCGTTTACGAACGCGTGGCCTTTCACCGCGACCATCCCGGCGCTGCAGAAACTGTTTTTGCCGCTGACACTGACAGCCGAGCAACAACGCTATTCACGCCGCTGGTGCTCACAACCGCGAATGACAACGGCGCGGGTTTGGCCGGTGACGTCGCAGCGCTCAGCAACGCAGAGGGTGATACGCTTGAAAGCGTGCTCGAAGCGACCATTAATGGCGACCCGCTGCCCGCTGCCGTCCGAGAAGCCGCTGGTCCCCCAGCCACAACGCCGGTCGTTCGCCTTCCAACCGATGCAGAATTGACCGTCACATTGCGGCTTTCCGGGGGGCTGGACGGTGATGCCCTTGTACCCGCTGATTATGACGGCGAAGAGGACGATCCAAAATCGGGCCTTGCGGCATTTGAGGACCTTGAAGACATCTCGATTGTGGCCGCACCCGGTTCATCCGCAGATACCGGGATCAGTCGTCCCGTCATGGGCATGTTGATCGGCCATTGCGAGCGCATGCGCTACCGCGTTGCCGTCCTTGATGCCGAAGCAAACATGACACCGGGCGAGGTGCGGACATTGCGCGGCACGCTCGATAGTACGCGCGCGGCCCTCTATTATCCGTGGGTCACGGTTGACGATCCGCTGGCAGAAGGTGCTCCGGCCGAGCTGTCGCTACCCCCGTCCGGCTTTATGTCGGGGATCTATGCCCGCGTCGATGTTGAGAGGGGTGTCCATAAGGCACCCGCCAACGAAGTTTTGCGTTCAGCGATCAATTTTGAGTTCCTGGTCAACACCCGCCAGCAAGAAGCACTGAACCCCGAAGGGATTAACTGTCTACGCTTTTTTGAAGGGCGCGGATTTCGGGCCTGGGGCGCACGTACGATCTCGTCCGATCCTGAATGGCGTTACCTGAGCGTCCGCCGTTTCTTTGCTTATCTCGAGCGGTCCATTGATCGCGGCACGCAATGGGCCGTGTTCGAACCCAATGGCCCCCGACTTTGGGACAACTTGCAAAGAACAGTCGAGGACTTTCTTTACAACGAATTCGTCTCGGGACGTTTGGCAGGGCGCACACCACAGCAGGCATTTTTTGTTCGCTGTGATGAAACGACCATGACGCAAAACGACCGTGATAACGGGCGGCTGATTTGCAAGATCGGCGTTGCTCCGTTGCGTCCTGCAGAATTCGTGATTTTCCGGATCGGACAGAAAACCGCCGACGCGCGCAGCTAGTCGCTGCGACCGTCGTCAATCAATAGGAGATACCGATGGCTACAGAACGCGAAGCACTGCCATATAGCCAGTTTAACTTTCTGGTCACAATCGGCGACGACCAGCCTGATCGGGCCCAGGCCGGTTTTCAGGAAATCTCGGGCCTGGGCATGGAGATCAATGTCGCCGAATACCGGGCCGGGAACACCAATGACAACACGCCCATCAAGATCACGGGCACCTATAAGGTCCCCGATATCACGCTCAAACGCGGGTTGATGGGCTATCTCGACCTCTACGGATGGCTCGATACGGTCCGCAATGGCCAGCAGGACAACCTCAAGACCGTCAAGATTGATTTGCTTAGCGAAGATCGCGGTGTCGTGGCGATGTCTTGGAAACTGCTGATGGCGCGACCGATCAAATACACCGGCCCATCGCTTAACGGCAAAGGCACGGATGTGGCCGTGGAAGAACTCGTTCTCGCTGCTCAGCGGATCGAGGTGAGCTAACCCATGACACTGCATGAACCCCAGCCAGCACCACGATTGCCTGGCGTCTACATCGAAACGGTTGCACCGCCGCGCGCAGATACACTGCCGCGGATGGATATCGCCGCTTTCGTGGGGTTCGCAGCGGCCGGACCGATTGATCGTCCGGTCCCGGTTGAAGATATTTCGCGCTTTCGCGATATTTTCGGGCCTGATCTGTTGCTGGCGCGGGATGCCGAGAAAGACAGCGATCAATTCAGCCTTCTTGGCCCGGCAGTCGAGGCATTTTTCGCCAATGGCGGGCAACGTGCCTTTGTGGTGCGGGTCGCGGATGCACAGACGGCCGCCACGATCCAATTTCCAATTCCGGGGCTGGTCTCCTCGCTGGATCCGACAGATGGTGCCATGGCCCGTGCGCGCGCACCGGGCATGTGGCCCGCAGGCTTCGCCGCTGATACGCGCTTGATCCGCCGGACATTGCTCCCAACGCCCGGTACCTCATTGGTGCCTGCCGATGGTGTCCTGACGCTGCCATTGGCGATCCGCAGCCATTTGCCCGCGCCCGGTGATCTGATCGAGGCGACATTTGAGGCTGCGGGGCTGATTGCCCTGATCGCAGTTGACCGCATTTCCGCAACCACTGTCATCGCACGCGATGTCTTTTGGCGTATGCGCGGGCCGTCATCGCCTCTTGCCCAAGGCGCGATTGGCATTGATGATGACGGGCTTGTCGCAGCCGATCCCACGGCGGTCGATACCTTGCTTGCGACAGATCCTGGCGTCACGCCTTCAAGTCTCAGCCTTTTGACCTTTGACTTGGTTCTTTGGAACGGTCGCAGGATCGCATATCGGCTGAACGATCTGGCTTTTTGTTCCGGGCATCCACGGTACTGGGCGACCTTACCCGATGATGCGGCTTTATTCGGCGAACTTTTTGGCCGACCCGCCCGGCGGCAAGACGCACAAGCCGCCCGCTTTCGCACAGACATTACCGCACCGCGATTCCCGCTTGCAGGACCAGAAGAGCCAGCCACCACGATTTGGCTGCCGGACGCAATGAAGACGCGCGAAAGCCGCTCCAACGCGCGCGCGCCCAACTTGCCAGCAACCGGGCGTCTGGCTGCAGAAGGCTTGCTGCGTTTCAGCGACAGTCTGTTCGTTGATGGTCGGTTTGCGCGGCTGACCACCGATAGCCTGGGGTCAGAGCTTGAGGCGCGTTACGCCATGGCCCTCGAACAATCCGGCCCGGCACTACGCGGCATACATTCCCTGCTTCCGTTGCAAGAAGTCGCGATGATCGCCGTACCGGACGCAGTACACCGCCCGTGGACAGACAGCTTGTCAGAGGGGCCCGCCCCACTGACCGCCCCATTGCTTGATCCACTGCCACGGTCCCTTGATCCGTTTGATCGCGTCGTTCTGACCTGGACTGCGGTTGCAGGCGCACAGACATACCGCGTTGAACTTGGCACGGATACGACGTTCACATCACCAACCGTGACATACACGTCGGACCCACAGGCGTTCCTTTCATGGGAAAACGATTGCCCGGCATTTGCTGCCGCAAGGGTTCGCGCTGAACGTCCCGGCGAAATCGGACCATGGTCAAACACACGGGCTAGCTTTGTTCCCGAAGAGACTTTTGAAGACTGCGCATTCACAGATCCCGACCTTCTGTCATTGGTCCTGACGGTTCAGACAGCCCCAACACGGCTTCTCAGCTGGGCATTTGAAACAGGTGCATTGGAACCTGGCGATGCATTTGAATTGCAATCCGGTTTGACGGCAACGCTTGACGATGGCGCTGCTGTTGCAATTGACCCCGCCGCTCAGATGCATGAACCCGATCCGATCGTGGACCTGCCGCGCTACTTTCGGGTGCGTGTGCGTCGAGGTGATGCTACCGGCCCGTGGTCTGCCACCATGCGCATTGACCCAACTGGCCGTAGCAGCTTTGCATTGCTTCCGGCGACCCGCTATGCGGATGACCCCGATCCAGCGGGATCAGGTCAGGGTCAGCTGACAGCCATTCATCGCGCCATGATACGGTTTGCCGCCGCACGCGGTGATATGGTCGCCCTGTTGTCGTTGCCGCAGCACTTTGAAACACGACAGGTACAAGGCCAACTTGCCCGGCTGTCGCCCCGGATTGATGACATTGCAGGTGGTGACGATGATCCGATGGGCGATCTTTTGGTCCCGGGCTTGCGCTTTGGGGAAGAGGCCGCTTTGTCCTACGCCGCCATGCAGCACCCATGGCTTGCAACCGTTGATGCAACAACGCAGGCGTTTCAGCCGCCTGATGGATTTGCAGCCGGATTGATCGCGAAACGTGCCAATGGCCCTGGTGTCTGGATTGCGTCGGCCAATCAGACAATTGCAGGTGGCATCGCGCTGTCGCCACGGATGGAAGACGACGCCATCGCCCAGTTGATCGCGCAGCAAGTGAACGTCTTGCGCCGTGATCCGCGTGGCTTCCTGATCTTTAACGCTGAAACGCTTTCAACAGCGTATGAATGGTCGCCATTGCCTGTGCGTCTTTTGATGATCCTGCTGCGTCGTTTGGCGCTACGCGAAGGCCGGGTTTACGTCTTTGAACCACACAGCGCTGACTTTCGCGCGCAGGTTCGGCGCCGCTTTGAACGGATGCTGTCCCAGATCCATGAACGCGGTGGCTTTGCCGGTGACACGCCAGCTCAAAGCTTTCAGGTCGTCACTGGCGATAGCGTGAACCCACCCGGTGACGTGGCGCTTGGCCGATTTGTGACCGAGTTACGCGTCGCCCCGTCGCGGCCGTTTCGCTACATCAACATCCGGCTTTTGCGGACAGGTGCCGAACAGCTCAGCGTGGAGGAACGTGCATGACGACGCCTCCCTTCACAGCATTTAATTTCAAGGTGCGGCTTGAGCTGGATGGCAAGGAAGGCCTGATTTGCGATGGCGCGTTTTCCGAAGTCACAGGACTTGAAGCGTCATTTGAAACCGAAACGATCCGCGAGGGCGGCAACAATGCGCGGCAAATCCATTTGGTCGGCCAAACCAGTTACAGTGAACTGACGCTCAAGCGCGGCATGACCAAAGGGCTGGGACTTTGGACCTGGTTTCGTGACATTCATGATGCACGATCAAGCCGCGCCTTCGGTGAGATTGTGATGCTCTCGGCCGACCGCGCGACCGAAGTTTTGCGCTTTAAGCTGACCGGGTGCCTACCGATCAAAATCAAGGCCCCCGCACTTAATGCCGCCGACGGGCTGATCGCGATTGAAGAAGCACAGGTTGCCTTTGAAACCCTCGATGTCGAGGAGGTCGCCTGATGCCAGCACCGCAAACACTGCTGAAGGCCCAAATCCAACCGATAACGTGGGACGAGGAGCAAACAGTCTCTGAGACCGGTGACCCCATCGCCGTCCAGTTCAATCCGGCCACGCTGAAAGTGGCTTATGCCAACAAAAGTGCCGGCGGGGATCAACGCGGCGGCTCGGCTGTCCAGTTTGTGGGTTCCGGCACAACCAAGTTGTCGCTTGATCTATGGTTTGACGTCACCGCCCCTGCCCCCGACCGGCCAGAGGTTGACGGCAGCGAAGTCGATGATGTGCGGCGCATGACCCAGAATGTTGTCCGCTTCATCCAGCCTGAACCCAGCGACGAGGAAGACAAATTCGTTCCCCCCGGCATCCGGTTTTTGTGGGGCACGTTTCTGTTTGAGGGGATCGTGGATTCCATCAATGAAGAACTGCTTTTGTTTTCAGAGCGTGGCAAACCATTGCGGGCCAAGATCGGTCTGGCCATGTCGAAACAGGAGATTCAATTCCAGTTTGGCGATCAGGGCAGTCCGGGTTTGGGCAGCACGCCGCCAGAAGCCGCTCAACCTGCCCCACCCGTGCGCGAAGGCGACAGCGTGCAAGAGGCCGCCGGGCGCGAGGGCCGCCAGGACGAATGGCAGGACATTGCCCGCCAGAACGACGTCGACAATCCACGCAACTTACCGGGCGGAACACCGCTTGATCTGGGCCGACCAGGGAGACGCTGATGCCAGTGATCATCAATGACCTCGAAATCATTATTGAAAACGGCGACACCGGCCCGGACGCCAATGGGGCGGCCGCACCAACAACCGTAGGCACTGATGATGCGATCGGACGCGTGCTTGTACCTCGCACATTAGCTCAGCTTGATCGTCACCGCCGCGCGACAGCGGCCCGGATCAGGGGGCATTAGGCAGCGTTATGAGCGACCTTGGCACAGCCCCTTTGCTTTACAGCGCGCGCCCATCGATCGCGCTGGATGGGACGTCGCAGCCATCGCTGGCAAGCGGCCTTATGGCGTTGACCGTGGCCGAAGAAACAAACGGTATGGCGTGGTGCGAGGCCACCTTTGGCAACTGGGGTAGCGCCGAGGGCGGCGTTGATTTTCTGTACTTCAAGCGCGACGTGCTTGAGTTTGGCAAATCCCTGAATGTCGCAATGGGCGGCGGCGACGCCGACGCAGAAGTATTCGAAGGCCGTATATCAGGACTTGAGGGCCGCTTCCCTAAATCACGCCCTCCTGAAATCCTGGTCCTTGCGGAGGACCGATTTCAAGACCTGCGCCAAACACGCAGAACCCGGGTTTTCGAAGACGCAAGTGTCAGCGACGTGATCCGCGCGATCGCGTCAGATCACGGACTGCGTCCGGAGCTTGATCTTGACGGCCCCACGTTGCCCGCATTGGCCCAGATTAATCAATCCGATCTGGCATTTGCGCAGGCCCTTGCCGCCGGCGTTGATGCCGAGGTCTGGCTGCGCGGCGACAAACTGTTTGCCCAGATGTGCACCCGCCGCGACGAAGGTGAAATCACGCTGACGTATGGGCGTGGTCTGCAAGAGCTGAGCCTGCGCGCAGATCTGGCGCATCAGTGCTCAGAACTGGTCGTCGGCGGCTGGGACCACGACGGAAAAGAAGCGGTCGAAAGCAAGGCAGGGGCCGACAAACTGTCAGGTGAGGCTGACGGCGACACCGGCAGCGATGTACTTACTGCCCGCTTTGGCACTCGTGTCGAAAGACTTGTCCATCACCAACCGCGCAGCAGCGCTGAAGGCGATGCATTGGCTACCGCCGAATACCGCAGTCGGGCGCGCCAGTTTTTGACGGGTGACGGTATCGCCGAGGGAGACGGGCGCATCCGCGTGGGCAGCCGCCTGATCTTGCGTGGCATCGGAGCGCTGTTTGATGGTGCCTACACCGTGACCGCCGTCCGCCACATCTTTGATGCCCAAAGCGGATATCAGACCGAATTTTCCATCGCGCGTCCCTGGATTGGTTCATGAGGAGCATACACAGTGTCATCACCGATTGACCTTCATCCACAGACCGACCCCCGGCTTTCTACCGGCTTGGGCGGGTTGTTTTACGGGGTGCATCCGGCACTTGTGACGGATCTGGCCGATCCGCAGGGACAAGGGCGCATCCGGGTCAAACTGCCCTGGGCGACAGATGGCGGCAATGGATATGAAGCATGGATGCGCATGGCCACGCTTTTTGCCGGTGCGGACCGGGGCGCCTGGTTCATGCCGGACGTGGGCGATGAGGTTCTGGTGGCATTTGGTGGCGGTAATACCCGCCACGGCTATGTCATCGGGGGGCTTTGGAACGGCACCGATACCCCGCATGAGGACATGGATAGCGGGTCAAGTAACGACATCAAATCGCTCAGAACCCGCAATGGCGTGAAGGTCACGCTGGATGACACATCCGGCGCTGAACAGATGATCCTTGAGACACCGGGCGGTCAAAGCATCACCCTGCGCGACAGCGCTGCAGGCATCGCGCTGGAAGATTCCAATGGCAACACCGTCACGATGGAGGCTGCGGGCATTTCGGTTGACGCATCAGCCAAAGTGTCGATCTCGGCCAGTCAGATCGAGGTATCCGCAGGACTGGTCACCGTCGATGCCGGGATGTCCAAGTTTTCAGGGGTCGTAAAGGCCGACACTGTGATCTCGAACAGTGTTGTCTCGGCCTCTTACACACCGGGGGCAGGCAACATATGGTAGCGCATCATCGCCAAGACGCCCTGCGCTGGATGGCACCTCATTCGATGTGGCTTAACGGCGTATCCGGTTTGAATGGGGCCGCTGGACGGCCTGCGATCCTGCGGTTTCAGGGCGACGATTTCATGGATGAGATGACGGCGCTGGTGGAAACCCGGCCCGAGGCCTTGCCCGCTTGGTTGGCGGTACCCGAAACCTGGCGGGCCCCTGCCCCTGAACCGCCAAAGGACATGCTATCGCCAACGCAGCCGCTGTCACAGGCGCGCGCAAGGCAGGTACAGCTTGCACGCCGGCAGGGGATGATCGGCGGCGCCGTTCCAAAACCAACACCACAAACCGATGGCGACCTGAAACTGTTCCAGCCCGCCCAAGACCGGTTTTACATGATCGCGGCACAGCTGGTTTGCGCACGTCCCGGACTGCCTGATCACCGGATCAGTGCAGCCAAGCAAGAGCGCGTGCGCTTCGTGATCCGCCGCCTTGTTCCCGCAGCCGGGACGAACGGTGATTTTGACCCCGAAGCGAAGGCTGCAAGCGGCAATGACCTGGTAGAGGAATACGCCTTTGTTCCTTTTGGGGATGCCGGCGGTTGGTGGCAGCAGCTTAGCCCAAGTCACCGCAATCAACTGGCCCCTGATGAAGAGCGGCTGGGCCTGTTTCCAACAGCCTATGCAACCGATGGGCGCAAGCGTCGTCTGTTGCTGGGCGCGCTGCCGGTTGCGCGACGCGAAGCATATATTGGCGCAGCATTTGGGAACGCGTCAGGCAACCCGCCACCGGCCCTTGATCCGGCAGGCCCCGATCCGCGAACGCTGCTGTGGCAAACCGAGGTTTCGGCACCCTGGGTGGCGCTCGAGGATCAGGCGTCCACCCTGCAAAGTGCCTTGGTTGACGATTACGCATCACCCGAGGGATTGTCACCATCTGCCGGTGATCTCGTAGCGACGGCGCGCGCGCAATTGGACGCCTATCGCGCGCGTGCAGCCCATATCGGCTGGCTGATGTTGATCGATGCGCGCCGTTTTTTGCAAACACATTTCCCCGTTCTCTGGGAGCATCTGCGCGGGGCCCCCACCCCACGGCCGCTGACATCCGCCGAAGAGACGCTGCGCGATCTGCTGCAGGACACGAACCTGCATCCCGATTTGATTGATGCACTTGAGACAGACTACCCGGCCTATGCCGGGAATATCGCCGAAAGCTTTGCGGCAGCATTGTTGCAACTGACAGACAGTGACATCGCTAATCTTGAAAGCGCAGAGACCACGTTTGACTGGCCGTCATCCAACACTGACCCGACACCCGGATATCCGCCATTCTTGTGGCTGGCTGCGCACCCGGCGTTTCTGCCTGATGCAGGCGTACCAACCCCTGGTGGTTGGATTGACCCAAACGCGCAGATGCCGCAAGGCACAGCGATTCAGGATATCGAAGACGCGCTGGCCGCGGCCCTTCCTGCCCAACCAACCGGCCCGGTGCCCGACTTGCGCCCGCCGCGGCAGGTTCCGCGTGGCGAAGAGCCCTGGTTTACTGTGCGCTGCGTCTTTGAACGGCCAAACTGTACCGGTTTCGCAGCCCCGGTTGTCTCTGCACCCTCGGCCCCCTTTCAGATGGCTTCATTTTTTGATCCTGACGCCCCGGCGCGCGACATTCGTATTCCGATGCCGATAGATATCTCACCCGCCGGGCTGCGAAAGTTTCGCAAAGGGGCGGGTTTCATGGTGTCGGACCTGTTTTGCGGCCAGTTCAACCGGTTCAAAAAGGTCACGTTTGGCGATCTGGTACGCTCTGTCCTGCCTTGGCCACTGCACAAGGATCTGCCCGGAGGCGCGGCATCAGCCTGCAAAGGCGGTGGCGGCAACGCGTTCGGTCTCATGATCTCGCTATCGATCCCCATCGTCACGATCTGCGCATTTTTCCTGATGATGATCATGGTCGCCCTTCTCGATATCGTATTTCGCTGGATGCCGTTCCTTCTCAGCGTCTTCCGCATTGATTTGACGAAAGGAGCGAAAGATTGACCCTGTCAAACGATGAAAGCCTTGGGCGCGGAATCGCCTTTCCTCCCGGTATCGGCCCGGCTGGGCGTTGGAGCTGGTCGACGGGCATCGAGAATATCGAACAGTCGATCCGCATCATCCTACGCACCAACCGACAAGAGCGGATCATGCGCCCGGCCTTTGGTGGTGGCCTGAGCCGATTTTTGTTCCAACCCAATACTGCCGCGACCCATCGCCTGATCGAAGAGACGATCACCCAGGCACTGGGACGCTGGGAAAAGCGCATTCGCGTTCAGGCCGTTGATGTCGGGCCCGATCCTGACGAACCCGACGCCGTCCGCGCAACCATCCGCTACCGCGTGGTGCGTACCAACACCGACAACAGCCTTGCGCTGCGCATTCAGTTAAGCTGAGGACCCGGAAAATGCCATTGCCCCCGCCCGAGATTGATACCCGCACATGGCGCGAGCTGATGGACGAAGCGTTGCGCCGCAATGCTGTACACACACCTGAATGGACTAATCTTTCAGATGCCGATCCGGGCGTCACACTGCTCCAGCTTTTCGCATTCATGAGCGAAAGCATCATCTACCGGACAAACAACATCCCCGAACGCAATCGGCGGGCGTTTTTGCGCCTTCTGGGATTGGGTCTGCGCCCGGCAGGGGTCGCACGCGGTCTGGTTGCCTTTGAAAAGTCAGGCGGCCCGGTGGAGGCGGACATGCTCTCTCAAGGTGCGGGCCTTGCCGCCGGCGATGTGCCATTTCTTTTGACCGGTGGTTTGGACGTTCTTCCAGTCTCGGCAACTGCATTCTACAAGCGCTCCCTGACTGGCGACGCACTGGCAGAGGCACGTGCGGCGTATGGTGCGCTTTATGCCAGCTTTGCAACTCCACCAACCGGTGATGCAGCGCTGAACGCGCTCACATTTTATGAAACTGTGCCGCTTGAATCACCACGCCCCGGCGAAACCGGGCAAGGCATTGATATCGGGGCCGATGCCATCGATGGGCTATGGATCGCCCTTTTCGCGCGGCGAAATACCGAAGTTGCCGACGCCCGAAGCGCGCTGGTGGGCAAAACGCTGAACCTGGGCATCATGCCCGCACTGGATGAAACCGGGCTTGCCCATCTGCCCGGCGAAACCTCACCTGAAAACTTTCAGGCACTGGTGATTGAAACACCCAACCCCGATGCACCCGGCACAACGCCCAGCTATCGTCCGCTTACGGCTGCACCCGATGCCAATCCGCTGATCGCGCCCGCATTGCTTGCATTAAACCTGGGCGATACACCCCTGCAAACATGGGATAATCTCGAACCGCTTGAGCCGGGCACGGGGGCATATCCGCCGGACTTGGAGGACGATCCCCGCGCTGACCGGCTGATCACATGGCTGCGGGTACGGCTCCGGTCTGATGGTGATGCGGCGGCGGGTGGCGGTCAGGTCACTTTTAAGGTCAGTTGGGCGGGTATCAATGCGGGCCGTGTGGAAAACCGTGTGTCTGTGCCAGCAGAGCTTTTGCGTCAGGGCAATGGCCAACCGGATCAGACAGCCACATTGGCCAATACGCCCGTGATACCTGACAGTCTGGTGCTACGTGTCAATGGCGCGATCTGGAACCGCATTGATGATCTGCTGGCAGCCCCCGCCGAAGCGGGCGCGCGCGGTCAGTCATCCCCGACTGCAGATAGTGAGAATGCCCATGTCTTCACACTCGATCCCGCAACGGGCGAGATCATGTTTGGCGACGGGCTGCATGGTGCACGGCCGCCACGCGGGGCCGTGATTGTAGCCAGTTACGACTTCGGCGGCGGTCCATCGGGGCAAGTGGGCATTGGTGCGCTGAAACCGGGTGCAGGCATTCCGGCGGGGGTTCGGGCCACAAACCCCGTGCCAACTTGGGGGGGCAGTGCAGCTGAAACGTTGGCACAGGCGGAACGTCGGGTACCCACCGTCTTGGCAAACCGCGATCGCCTTGTGACCGAAACCGACTTTGCGATCATCGCCAAGGGAACACCGGGGGTCGATATCGGTCGGGTGGATGTGCTGCCTCTCGTGCGCCCGGCGGATCCATCCTTAAACGCCCCTGGTGCGGTTACTGTCATGGTCATCCCGCAAAACGATCCGCGCACGCCAGAGGCACCGCTGCCCGACCGTCTATTCCTGCAAGCGGTGTGTGAACACATGGCCCCGCGTCGGCTGATCACGTCAGAGCTTCATGTACACGGACCAGTTTATGTCGATATCTGGGTTTCGGTCGCGATTGAGGTCACGCCGGGGCGCGACACGCCAACGGTGCGCAATGCCGTGACAGCGGCCATCAAGGAATTTCTGTCGGCATTGAAAGGTGGCTTTGCTGGGAACGGGTGGCCATTGGAAACGGCTGTGGACCCGGCCGAAATACTGGTTCAGGCCGCGCAAGTTGATGGCGTGCGCCGGATTGATCAGCTTTTGGTAGGTGACAGTAGCGGCCCAATCACCACGTCACGCAGTCTGACTGGACTGGAATTGCCGCGTCTGGCCGGTGTGTCGGTGGTTGCTGGCGGTGATCCTGTTCCGTTGGAGGAACTGCAGGGCCTCGCCCCTGCGATTGGCACCACGCCTGCCGCCACCCCTGTTCCCGCAATTCCAGAGGAGTGCTAAGCACAGGATGAGAGACGCAAACGGCATCAATTTTCAGCTTTTGCTTGGTCCCGAAGACTGGGGGGCAGCGCTGACATCTGCACCCGGATCAGACGATGTTGTCTGGGATAGCGAGCATTCTGCCGTCATGCTGCGCCCTGAAATCCGGCGCTTTCCACCGCGCAGCGGTGCGGCGACGCTCAGCCCGGATGACAGGCGGGGGGCAGACGCCGATTGCTTTGGCAATTGGTATTGGATTGACGCTGACGCACGCAGCATTCGCACCTGGCGGCCCGGTCAAACAGCAACAACATTCTGGTCGGCGGATCTTTTGGACGCGGCGCCCTGCCCGCCCACCGATGGCAGTTTTGCCGATCATCCGCCGTCAGAGCCCGCATTTGCAAGCCTGCAGTTAAGCGGGCTGACCGTCACCACGCGCCACTTTCTTGTTGTGGGAACACACACGCCCAACGGCTATCTGGCCTTTGATCTTCATGGCGCAGGCCCGCCGATATTCCAGGTATGGGATAGCGACACCGATATCGCGATTTTTGACATGAGCCCGGGATCAGAGGGAACAACATGGCTACTTGATCGCGGCCTGCCCGCCGGACCGGCCGTTCTTTGGCAGATGGATCATCGCTTTTGCCTGACATCTTTTGCGGGTGACCGCACATTGCCTGCACCACCACCCGCCATCTTCTTTGACAAAGACGCAGGGCCACAGCCGCAAGAAGCAGAAACCTTGCCAATCGGCCTGGATCTGTCCACACCATCGGGTGACGGAACGCCGGGCGCAACCAACGCAATCGCTGTAGCAGGGCTGCCGGATGCAACCGCGCTGGTCCTTGACGCACCAGACGGGCAGGCATCGCGCCTTTTGCGGTTTGGCCCGGATGGATTGCTAAGTGCTGTCACACTGACGGCGGATCTTCTAACGGCATTTGAGAACCCACCAACCGCGCTACAAGGGCACGATATTGCGTTCTTGGCCAATCCCAATGCGGCCGCAGGACGGATTGAAGGCGCGGTTTTTCTTGTCGATGCGCAAGGCGATCAAGCGCTGCGTTTCGATCTACGCAGCGACATGTACCTCGCTGAAGGCACCGCTGACCTGGCTCTCAACGTGACACTGAATGCCGACTATATCCCCCTCAGGCGTTTTGGCGGTCGGGCACTTGTTGCGTATGAAAGTACCATCTTTTACGATCTCGATGAAAGCTGGCAGGCGCTTGCGCGTCACCCGCGCCGCCGTCGGCAAAGCACAGGTCGTTTCAACTCGGGTGTCTTTGATAGTGGTGCCCCGGGCACCGCATGGCACAGATGCCTATTGGATGGTTGCATTCCGCCGGGCACGACCGTGTCGATCGGGATCCGGGCCGCAGATGACCGAGACGCGCTGGTCGCCATGCCCTTCGATGTGCTGCCAACACCTTATCAGCGCGGCGACGGGGCAGAGGTGCCATTCTGGTCACCCTATCCGGATGCCGACCCCGCGCGCGCCACCGGCACATGGGAAACGCTGGTCCAAGCCGCCCGCGGGCGGTTCATGGAGTTGCAGATCACGCTGAGCGGTGATGGAACAATCACGCCGCGCCTGCGCGCACTGCGGGTCTATGCGCCCCGTTTCTCGTATCTCAACCGATATCTGCCTGCCGCCTATCGCGAAGATAAAGTGTCGGCTGCCTTCCTCGACCGGTTTTTGGCCAATGTCGAAGGGTTGTTCACCACAATGGAAAACCGCGTCGCTGCTGCGCATGGGTTGTGGGATACGCGTGTTGCCCCCGCACAGGCGCTGGACTGGTTAGCCGGTTGGTTGGGCGCAGAACTGGAACCCGATTGGGATCCTGCGCGCAAACGGCTTTTCATTGCGCATGCAGAGCTGCTCTTTCGGTGGCGCGGGACACCAGCGGGATTGAAAGCCCTGATCGATATCGCGACAGACCCCTGCCCTGATGAAACGCTTTTTGACGGCCTCAAATCCGGCCAACCGCCCGAGCCCGACAGCGCCAGACGCGGCGTCCGCCTGTCAGAAGACTACGCACGCCGCAGCGCGCAGCCCGGTCTGACCGACCCTGCGGATCTACTGCTTGGCTGGACGCCGGAAGACGGCGCAGGACCTCTTCATATCGCGTTTGAGGCTTTTGCGTTGGAACGGCGCGAAACGGACATCGCCGGCCTTGCCGCAATTTGGGGACGGCCCCTATCACCGGGCAGCGTACGCTTTGCACCGCTGCAACCGGCATTAGTTGCCGAACGCGAAGACTGGCTGGCGTTCACCGCGGGCCCGATTGGGTTCCAATATGCAGCGGCGTCCCAAGACAGTCAGCCCGCCTGGCGCAGCTTCATGGCCCGGCGCTATGCGACGCCGGACCGGATTGCAGCAGCCCATGGGCTAACCGGGACACATGTTTCGCCAACGGACCTGCCCACAACAATGCCCGATGGCGGCACGTACTTGAAAGACTGGATTGATTTCGTATCCGGCGTTTTGCCAAACGCACGTGCAGCGCACCGTTTTATCGTATTGGCCCCGGTTGATCCAGCTGAAGCAGTGCAGACACGCGATGCACGCATCGCCGCGATTGCCCGCATTGTCGAAAAGGAACGCCCTGCCCATACCGCGTTTGAGGTGCGCCCCTATTGGGCGCTGTTTCAGACCGGTATCGCGCGGCTCGGGATCGATACCGCCTTGGGCGAAGGCGCGCGCTTTACGGCGATTGATTTGGGGCGCAGCGCGCTTGGACAAGGATTTATTGGCTACGGCCACCCTTACGCGGTCACCGACCGCACCGTAGTCGGACGCAACGCAGCAGGAGAGGTACGGTTATGACCAGCGAAACGGGATGCGGCTGTGCTGGCGCATGCGCGCCGTCACTGACACTCGACCCGCATAAACGGGTCCATTATTCGCAAGGCCAGGTCCTTGGGGTCGATGAGTTCATGCAAGAGGAATTCTATTTCCTGGCAGGGGCAAGGCGTCATCACCGGACTTTGCATGGCTATGGTACCGTCTGCGGGTTGGGTGTGTCCGCCTCTGATCAGGATGGTGGCATCGAAATCCGGGTCGAACCCGGGCATGCGATCGATACACATGGACGCGAATTGCATGTCGGCACAGCGCAATGCGCGCGCCTTGATACATGGATTGCTGATCAGGACGTGGGTGATCCGATACCGGAAAACCTGCCCGTCTGGGTGGTGTTGTGTTACCGCGAATGCCGCACGGATCTTGAGCCCATTCCCGGCGGTCCCTGCCGGACAGCGGATGAATCGATGACGCCAACACGCGTGACCGAAACCTTTTCGATCCGCTTTGATCTGGAACGGCCTGATATGCGTGCGCTTGATATCATCCGCGCCTTTGCGGGTCTGGTTGGTTTGCTGCAGCCCACGACCGGCGCAACGCCCACGCTCTCACCAGAAGATTTTGCCGATGCGGTCGCGTCACTTGTCGGCGAAAGCCCCGACCCTGCACCGCCCGAAACCCCGATCGAAGTGCCGGATGATGCCATGCGCGCCTATCTGACAGCGGCATTCCACGCGTGGGTCACGCGGGTTCGTCCCAGTCTGGTGCCCGAAGGCAGCGGATGCGCTGACACGCCCGGAGGCGATGGGTGTATTGCGCTGGCGCGATTGGATGTGCCAATCGCTGCCGTTGATGGCACCATCACCATCGACGGCAATGCAGAAGCCGTGGACCTGACGGATGTGGATCGTCCGCTTCTTTTGTCGACACAAGTGCTGCAAGAGCTTTTGATCCCCGCCAGCGGCACCAGCAACCCAGGAGTGACCGAACACGCTGCCTTGACAGGGCTCGACGCAGATGATCACGCGCAGTATTTGCGGATCACGCCACGCACCGGTGTGGGCGATGATGTCTTGATCAACTCCGTATCGGGCGATGGCAATTTCACGCTGCGCGACGTGCCAGCAGCAACTGGACCTGGCGAAGTAATGCCATGGGGCCAAGGTGCTTCTGGTGATTTGGCCGGCACCTATCCTGCGCCGCAAGTCGTCGGGTTACAGGGCCTGCCCTTACCGGAGCCCGCCTTGGCAGATGCCGGGCGTAACCTAAGCTTGCGGCGCGTTGGCAATCAGCTGTCGTGGACGTTGACGGACCCACCAACGCCCGGCGGCGGAGAAGCCGGTGAGGAAGGTCTGGTACGGCTTTTGGCCCTGTCTTGGGTACACAACTCCCCCAGCAATCTGCGGATTAGGCTGCGCGGTGGGCCGAACGGCGATGTGGATGCGCCCGGTCTCGCAGTGGCATTCGGTGTGGAAGAAGTTGGCGATGCCGGAGTCGTGCTGGGTGTTGACCAACAGCGCTTTGACCTTGGGTCGCTCGACATCAACAGTTTCCGGGTTTTTGCCGAAATCCCCGAAGACCGCGTGCCTGGCAATGCAGGCCGCAGACGCGTGCGGCTTTTGCCGCGTGGGGTGCTTGCGATCCGGCCCGATGTATCACAGGGGGATGCGTTTTTCGACACGGCCGAGGTTGTTCAGGATACCATTGCCCCGGGCGCGTGTCTCTTGTTTGACGAAGAGACCTGGAACTTCATCATGGAATTCCGCACTTTTCTCTGGATCGAAATCGATGGTGACCATGTCCGCGCCATTGACCGCGATGGTGATCAGGCTCGTGCTGTGGATACTGAATTCCTGCGGTCCAGACTGCCCTCTGGAGATCGCCCGGAAGGAGCTGATCGTGGTACACAAGGCGGTTTGTTCTCTAGCTGGATCAACCGGGCGAACCCCGATGGTCTGCAAGAAGGGGGAAGAATTGATATCAATACGATTGGCGTGGGTGGGCTGGTCGCCTTTGGCCTGACACGCGCTGCGGCGACGCGGGTGGTGCGGGCACGCGACGCACAGGGTGGCTTTGCCTCACGTGATGCCCTGTTGGGGATTTCGAACCTTAGCAACGCAGCCCGCAACGTCCTGTCGGACGAGTCCCGTATCATCGTGATGCCGAGGTAGCGCCATGACCATTGATCTTGACCAAGTGGTGTTGGACGGCGGGCGGCAATTCGTCAACTTTTTCGAAGGCCGAATCCTGACGGGGCGCGATCTGCGCGATGAACAGTCAGCTGCGCGCCAAGGACGTAACGCGCTGGGCCGCGGTATCGGTGCAGGTGTGGTACACGGGTTTGAGGTGACAGATGCGACCCCGGTCGATGGCGCGGTCGTGCCGACTGTGCGCATCGCGGCAGGGCTTGCCATCAACCGCGAAGGACAAAGCCTTGATCTGAAGGCCGCGCGCACACTGCGCCTTGCTGTGCTTGATCCCGACAGCCCGGATCGCAACCGTGGTGTATTTGATCTTTGCGCTGATCAGCCCTCCACCTCAGATGCGCCGACGGCGGAAGGGTTTCACATTCTGACCGTAGCACCAGCAACGGCCTATCAGGAAGAAGCCCCGAAATCGGGTCTGGAGGATGCTGGCAGTGCCGGCGGCTGCGGACGCCGTTACGTAACCCTTGGAGTGCGGTTTCGTCTCGTTCGTTTTGATCCCGCGCTCATCGTCGGCGGAAGCGAGGGTAGTGACATTGCCACACTCGCCACCGGTACGTCGATCACCGCCCGATCACGCCTGCGCAACCTTGTGGCGCATTTGGGACTGGGCGGCACGACCCGCAGCGGTTTTCCTGCGGATCCGTTTGCGCAAGGTGCCGACGACAGCTCTGCTTACAATGATTGGGACCTGGAGGCGCGATTGTCCGCCGAGGCAAACCAAGTCCTCGAAGCGTGTGAGGTGCCTCTTGCCGTGTTGCGGCTGCGCGGCGGGCAGTTCAGCTTCATTGATATGTGGTCAGTCAGACGCGCACCGCGCACACCAGCGGTTGCAGCAGATTGGCCGCTGATAGGTGTGTCGGCACGCACAGGCACGGACGCGGCGACGCTTTATCAGTTTCAAGAGCATCTTGACTGGCTTTTGTCTGACGAAGGGGTCCCGCAAACCCTTGCAGCAAATGCGTTTTTCACGCGGTTACCACCCGCGGGCTTCCTGCCCTTTGCATCGGCGGCAAGCTTCTTGCCGGATGCGCCCGACCCAATTGATCTTGATCCGGCTCGGGTGATCCCCATCGTCGAAGAGGCCTTGGCTTATCCCTCGGTCAACCTTGATGAAACGCCTTCACCCGGCTTCACGATCTATCGCAATCCGAATGCACCTGACTGGATCATGTTTATCTCTGATGCTGTTCCATCCGAAGAACGTCAGGCACAAAAATGCGCCGATTTGGAAGACCGGATATCTGCTCTGGAAATCCTGCTCAACACGCCCGGGACAATCACAGGTTTGGTACAGTTCAGGTTTGTCTTGGGGGGCGGCACGATTGACACGCCAGTTCCCGGTGCCGTCGTATCGGCTACGCTGGAAGATGGCACTGCCCCGCCAGTTACGGCCACCACAGATGCAGAAGGACGGTATGAAATGTCCGTTCCGCCGGGCGACTACACTGTGTCCGCTGTTCTTGAAGGACAATCACTAAGCTTCCCGACGCGGCAAGTCAGCATTGCCCGCGGCGAAGCGGCTACCGTGAACTTGTTAAGCCAGTCGACATTTGGCTTTGTGGCGCGTGACGGATGACCGCACTCACGTTGGATAGGCTGACACTCCGCGGGCCCGCACCGCTTGGCCCGCGTAAACGTGCGCTGCGCCGCCTTGAGAAAGCCGCACCAAATGTCTCTGGGCCACCGTCAGAAATACTGATCATCCGAAAACTGCATGATCCGGCTCCTGGTGCACTGGCAAGCCGAGGACAAAAGAACGTTTTGCCAAAATGGGAACAGGCTGCAGCCGCCGCGATCAGCGGCTTTCGCGACCGGGCATCACGCCCTCGTCCGGGCATGTTTGACGACACGTATGATGCTGTCATCTTTGCTGATGAGGCGGAAATGATTGCCTGCATCGCAGAACGTGTGGCCGCAGGACGCGGCACCGCATGGTGGGCACGCGCATTCATGCGAAAAATGCGACCAGGACACAGTCTGGGGGGCTTGCTTACTGACCAGGCACATCTGGTCTCCCCGATTTTGACGCATCTCATCGCGCGCGGCACAGCAAGTGCAGTGCTGCATGCACTGACACCGACAGATATAGACGCCATTGTCCATATCCTCGGATTGCGACCAAAGACTGACGCTCACAGCAAAGCCCAGACAGCCCCCCAAACACATGACAGGCAAATGGCGACGCGCCAAGTTGTCTCGGTACCCCAGAGCATCGCAGACATCATCGCGACAGTTCCGCAGCACTTGGGCAGACTGCTTGTCGCTGCATGGCTGCGCCAACATCGCCAACAAATGCCCCCCGCCGACATCGAAAAACTGGTTGACCAAATCATGGAAGATCAGATCTTCGCCCGGCGTTTTGCAAATTCTGATCCGCGATCAAAGGCAGCGACGCGTAAAGCTATTGCAGCTGAAGGCGACGGGTCTGCGCAACTGACAAAGCCAGATCAGCGACAGCAGAAAGCCCTTAGATCAGATGCAGACAACCTCCCAACATCGGCAGCACCTCATCAATCCGGCGAAACGCCAAACGTCTTGCCTCGACCAAAGGAACACTTACCCATAGCGAAATCGCACGCTCCTAAATCCAAGGCGATGGAAACGCCCGCGTCGGATGCTGCAGTCAATGATGCGGCATCTGACGCACCGCCAATCCAACGCGACGGGATCAGCACGGCCTATGGCGGTGCGCTGTTTTTGATCAATCTTTACATCAACCCCATTCGCGACCGCGCGGCTGAAATGACGGCTGCACTTACTGCGGCAATGCGCCCAGATGACGGCAAATGGACAGCAGTTTGGCGGCTGAGCAAAGCAATGCTCAGCTCTGAAAAGGCGGCAGATAACGACGCGCTATGGAAGATTTTTGCAAGTCTGGACGAAGGCGGTGATCATTCCCCGGTTTCGCTGACGGATGCCGACAACGCTGCGGCCGATGCATGCCGATTATGGCTAGGTAGTGCAGGTTGGGACGCCAACGCAGCCATAGAGGACGCAGAGATCACCGCGCTGCTTGCCGGGCCTGCGCATGTCCATGTGACACCTGCGCATCTTGATGTGGTTTTTCCCATACACGCGCAAAAATTGCCCGTGCGGAGGGCAGGCCTTGACCTCGATCCAGGCTGGCAACCGCAGTTTGGACGGATCGTCACGTTTCATTACCGGGAGGAGAAGGATTTCTGATGCCGACCGCGCTACACCCTCAAGATCAGGCCGTTTTTCAGACGAACAAAAATGAAAGCAGAAGTGCCCCGCTGTCGGTGAATGATCCGGGTAGTCAAATGGCACTCTGGCTACTGGCTGCGGCACTACAGTTGGATGCCTACATTCAACGCGACTGCCCCGAAATAGCGGCGACGCATAAGTGCCTGCTGGGGTATCGGCAATCCGGGCAGGCGCTTGGTGATGATATGACCGCGCAGTCACTGCCTGCGCGACTTATCTTTGCGGAACGTATCGAGAGCAAAGGACACCCGCCCCTCCCCTTTACACGTGCCGCCGGCGCGCTGGGTCTGACAGAAACCCAGCGGTTGGCCTTCGCGTTGGCCGCTCTTGCAGAAGAGGATGCAGCCATCGGCGCGGTCCTGGCCGATCTGCAGGGCAATCATGCAACCTATCCTGCGATTGACACGGTCGCGCAGGTCCTGGCCGGGCCACAGCCACAATTGGGTATCGGTTGGGATATTGTCCAACCACTTGTTGCCGCAGGCCTGCTAACCGAAGTGCAAGACAACACACCTCGCGCCCGTCGTATGTTGGCACCTGCATCGCTGGCATGGGACATCATGCGGGGAATGGACACACCGCAATGGCCGCCCGGTTCCACCTATAAGCGCCGTCAGGACATGCTGCCGCCATCTGCACTATGCTATCGGCGTGCCTTTCGAGACAGACTGTCACGGATCACAAGTGCCATCGCAGACATCAGGTCACCCGTTATCGTGCTGCGCCATATGCCCGGGACGGATACCGAACAGATAGCGGGCGCTATAGCCTATGCGCTAGGGCATGACCTCATCATCTGTCGCAAGGAACAGAACACCAAAAACTCTGCTGATCGCAGTTTGCAGGCAGCGCAAGTGCTCACTGATGCGATTCAATTCCGGCAAATCGCGCTTGGACCCGGAGAAACATTTGAATTGCCGATGACGCCAGCCTGCAAACAGCCCACAATCCTGGCGCTTGGCACCTCGGGCGGGCTTGCACCTGACGCCGCCGAGCGCGCTATCACGCTTCATGTACCATTTCCAACCGCATCCGAACGCGGACGGGCGTGGCGCAAGGCGTTTGGCACACAAAAGGTCGAAGGATTTACGCAAATACGCGACCGTTTCCAACTCCCGCTGGGCTATATTCGGCGCGCCGCAAGGGCCGCACGGACCGAGGCGGCCCTTGCCGGTCGCGACACGGTTGCGCCAAAAGAAGCCCGTTCTGCCATTCGCACCATAGGGCGCGAACAGCTTGATACGATGGCAGATTTTCTGACAGCTCAGGATGATTGGGATCGTTTGATTGTGCCTGCCCCAACTCGGGTGCTGCTGCGGCGCTTTGCGGATCGTTGCCTGCACCGAGAGCCGCTCTCTTATCAGTTCAACGCAACCGGCACCGACAGGGGTGTGCGCACCTTGTTTTCAGGTCCAAGCGGAACCGGAAAAACATTGGCCGCGCGGCTGCTTGGTGGCGAAATCGGCACAGATGTCTACCGGCTGAACCTTGCGGCTGTTGTCGATAAATATGTAGGTGAAACGGAAAAACGTCTTGATCAGCTTTTTGCCCGCGCCGAAGCGCTGGATGTCATCTTGCTGCTGGATGAGGGCGACGGGCTGATGGCACAGCGGACCGACGTGCGATCAGCCAATGACCGTTTTGCCAATCTCGAAACAAACTTTCTTTTGCAGCGACTTGAAAGCCATGCAGGTATTGTTGTGGTCACGACGAACATGCCGGACGGGATTGATCCCGCGTTTCAGCGCCGGATGGACCTGGTCATTCCGTTTCCCCGGCCCGCTGCGGACAGCCGCCTGTCTTTGTGGCAGATGCACTTACCAGATGGCCATCAGGTCACGCCTGCGGGTCTAAAACGCTGCGCTGCATTGGCCGCTTTGACAGGTGGCCAGATCAGGAATGCCGTTCGCACCGCCGCCAGCCTTGCCATGGCTGAAAACAGACCGCTTTGCGACGACTGCCTGATGCGCGGCATTGATCAGGAACTGCAAAAGGCCGGTGCGATGTCAGGCACGCAGATGCCCATCGCAGCCCCCACAGATGCCGCATCAATTGGCCTGAGCGCCTTTGGCACGATGCTGAAAGGGGATCCCGCATGAAGCGTCCGACACGTTCGCATAAGCACAGCCCGGCAAAACCGGTGTCTGCCCAAAAACCTGCGACCAAGGCCAGCGCTCCGACGACGGCGCGCAATGTGGCCGCGCCAGCGTTCAGCATTCCGGGTGTACAGCGCAAGCTTGCGGTCGGGAAATCCGACAGCCCGTTTGAGCGCGAGGCTGACAATGTCGCAGATAGTGTTGTCTCGGGCAGCCCTGCACCCGCCATTACGCCACTGCCAGCGGGCGGTCTTGGGGCGCATGCACAACGGATGGAGGCGGAAAAAGACGACGAAACCGAAGATGTCGCGCAGACGAAATCCGAAGAGGAGGAACCCGAGGAAGAACCCGCCCAGATGAAGGCCGCCGAAGAAGAAATGACCCCGGAGGAGGAAGAACCGCTACAGGCCAAATCGGCGGACGATGCGGAGATGGACGAGGAAAAAGGAGACCAAGCACAAGCCAAGACAGATGAGAAAGAAGAAGAGGTCCTAGAAGAAGAACCTGCCCAAACCATGGCAGAGGAGGAAGCGGAAGAAGAAGAAGAAGAAGACGAAACCGCCCAAGCAAAGGCGGGCGGACGCGCTGGCGAACGCGACCGCACAAAGACCGCCGACGCCATCCGCAATCCTGGCACCGGACGCGCTCTGCCCAGCGAAGTGCGCCGTCCTATAGAGCGAGCAACAGGGGCCGATCTTGGTGACGTCCGCGTGCATGATGACGGCCGTGCCGCATCCGCCGCGCACGGGGTCGGCGCGCGCGCATTTACCCATGGGCGCGACATTTGGCTGGGTGCAGGTGAAAGTGCGCGCGACACACGGCTCATGGCGCATGAGGCAGCGCATGTAGTGCAGCAAACTGGTCGCCATGGCGGCCCTGCACGTGCAGGTGGCGGTGCACCCGGTGGCCCGTCACAAGCCATCGCCGGCAGCGGTGGGGCCGCCCCTGTCCAACGCACCGAAGATGACGACAATGCGGGCGATCCACCTGGGGTCTCGACAGCGAATGGTTCGACCTTGGACATTCCTGCTGGCACGCTCTCAATACCAACCCTACGGCTGCCCAACCTTGCCGGTGGTGACTCAGCAACGTTCCCGGTCACAGCGTCAAAACCTGGTCAAAGGTCAACAAATCAACGCCTGACTTGGTTGCAAGGTATGGTCATCGAAGATCAGGGCGTCGAGGCTGCAACGCCCGAAGACAAAGCTGTGGATTTGGATCCCGGCGGTAAGAACTGGTTCCTGCGACTACGGCGTAGCAGCAGGTTTCTTATTGGGTCACGCGAAAACATCAAAACCGCTGCACGTTTACCAAACTGGCGTGAAAACGGAGTCTTCCAGAACTTTCAAGTCGATCATGTTGTCGAAGATCAGATCGGCGGTTCCGACAGCATTGACAACTACCAACTTCTTGACCCCGCGACCAACAGGGCCAAGGGGGGGGCTATTCGAGAGTCAATCCGCGGTGAAATTCGCGACGCTATGGCCGCCCATCGCAGAAAACATCCTCGCCCAAGAGGGGAAGAAATTGACCATTACTCTGCAATAAGAGGAAAAAACCCTGATCAGATCCGAGGCTTGTTGGATGTAACGTTCGAGGCCAAGGGTCAGAACTTGAACGTAAATGCTCCCGAGCATGTTTGGTCAGAGGAACAGGTTCGTAAAGGCGAACATCTTGCTGAGCTGACGCCCACCAATGATGAAAGCATCATCCCGCCTCTTGGAAGCGATGTCGAACTTGTCATACTTACGGGCGAAGCGGGTGGTGCTCCAATCCGTATTCCCTTGCGCGACGGACAACCGCAACTTCGCATACCAACTTTCTTTTTCGGTGGCGTAAACAATCTTATCGTCGTGGGTGCACAGTTCTCGCCGGGGTCTTTGGCGCTAGAGTCGCGTTTCCGCGTTAAAGGCCAAATCATCCAGGATATTGACGCGCCACTTTCCCTGACGAATGTTGGCAATCCGTACACCTTCCAGCTTCCCAGCAACCTAATGGAGACCGGATTGGTGCGGCGGCTTAACATGCCCAAGGCCAGCCCCATCACCGTAAATGCAGCGGCAATTTCTGGCGGTGGTCTGCAGCTTGGGGGCACGCTGGCGTTTTCATCGCCCTTATTTGAAGGTGTGACCGCCGATGTTAGCATCGACGGTGAGGACGTTTCGCTATCGAAGACATTCGAAGGCGGTGATTTTGACATCCCCGGACCCGTGGATGTCACAGGCACAAGCCTGACAATCAGTATCGGGACGACAGGCGGACAACCGGACCTAAGCCTGGCCGGTAGTGTCGAATTCGAAGTCAACCGGGTTGGAAAGGGCGTCTTGCGCGGCATGGGGAGCCTTGTGAATGGTGTCGCCGTTGAAGGCGAATTCGACTTTGATCCCGCACTGTTCAAGGGAGCGGATGCACGTATCACTGTGGGTTATGCCGATGACACCTTTACCGGCACGGGCACGATCAAGATCGGTGAAGATCAGATCAAGGGTATCAAATCAGCAGAGCTGAACGTCACGGTCACCGATGATCTTTGGGTCGCGACGGGAACGGTTGAACCCAAGATACCAGGCGTCAGCCAGGGCACGCTGGCCATGCAGTTTGATCCCGACGGCGGCTTTGAAATTGCTGGTGAATTGATACTGGGCGAGGGTATCCCCCGCCTCAAAAGCGGTAAGCTGGATGCAAAACTGGTCAAAGAGGGCGAGGCCTACAAGGTTTCGGCCAGTGGGGATGCGGAGCTTGATATCCCCGGCGTCGATGCAAAGCTGTCCGCATCTTATGATGACGGTAAGTTCAAAGCAGAAGCCTCTGTCGCCTATGCCCGTGGCATCGCGTCAGGCGAGGTGACTGTTGGCGCCACTAATCTGCCCGTTGATCCTGAAACAGGGCAGTTTACGGATGGTGAGCCGACCGAGAATGTCACCGTCTATGGGTCAGGGTCCGTCACGATCCAGTTCACGCCATGGCTGCAAGGCACGGCTGGTCTGAAAATCAAACCCGATGGATCAATGGAAGTACATGGGCGGGTGGCGCTGCCTGATACGGTAGAGGTTTTCCCCGAAAAGAAACTGGAAAAAGAACTGCTGTCGGTCAGCGCAGACCTGCCAATCGTCGGTGTGGCCGTCGCAGGACAACGGATCGGGATATTCCTGAATATCACCGGTGGCCTGACGGCCAAAGCATCTGTTGGACCGGGTGAACTGAAAGATGTCGCTGTTGACGTCAGCTACGATCCCGAAGACGAAAGTTCGGCGCGGATCACAGGGTCGGCCCGCTTTGAAGTTCCCGCCGAGGCTGGACTGCGGTTGACCATTCAAGGCGCGTTGGGTGCCGGCATCCCGGTCGTGTCGGCACGGGCTGGGCTGGAGCTGGGCGCCGAGCTGGGGATCACCGCACTTGCCTCTGCCAGTGCCGAGGTGGAATGGACGCCTGCCACAGGCATCAACATGGAAGCCAATATCGGGATCAGCGCATCGCCGCAGTTTACTTTTGATGTGGCGGGCTTTGCCGATGTGACCGCTGATCTCGTCCTTGATGAAATCGAGCTTTATTCAAAACGCTGGGAACTGGCATCCTTTACCTATGGCTCGGGCATGGCGGTAGGTGCGAACCTGAAGGTGCAGGTCGAAAACAATGAATTCAAACCAATCTCGATGGAGGATGTCGAACTGACGACACCCGACATTGACCCGATGGCAATGATCCGTGGCGTGACACGGCAAGTCTTCTAACCCTTCCAGAAGAAAGGAGCCCTTTAATGGCCCTCGACCAAGCAGACCTTGAAAACAGCAAGCGGATCAATAACGAAGCCGCAATGCTACATGTAAACGGCGAGGCAGAGGACGCGCAGGATCGCTATCGCCAAGCACTGGACGTTAATCCGCAGAACGCGTCGGCCCTCAACAATCTGGGATTTCTTCTGGCACAGAAGGGCGATCTTGATACGGCTATTGATTGCTATGAACAGGCGCTTGCGCTTGATCCCGAAAACACAACCTGTTTGGGCAATCTCGCCTCTGCACAGGCGGTCAAGGGTGATGTGGCTGCCGGGATGGCCTTGTTGGATCAGGCAACGGCACTCGCACCCGATGATACGCTGATTTGGGATAACTTGGGTAAGCTTGCGCTTGCGGCCGGTGCGCTTGAACGCAGCGAAAAAGCATTTCAGCGGGCGTTTGATATCAGCCGGGACGCTGCGCATTTGGGCCGTCTTGCAACTGTTGTCGCCGCGCGGGGCCGTTTGGCTGAAGCCGGAACACTGTTACAGGCGGCCACAGCCGCAATGCCCGGTGATGCCGATCTTTGGCGGCAGCTTGGCGTTGTCTGTTTTGTCAGGCAGGATTTCGGGTCTGCGCAAGACGCGCTGGATACAGCGTTCCGGCTAAATCCCGAAGATCCTGAAATCCTGCGCCATCTGTACCTGACCGAGCTTGCACGCGGCAATCGCGTGGGTGCGGAAGCCACGTTGACGCGCCTGATCAAACTTTGCCCGCAGGCCGTCGGGCCACAGACAGATCTGGCGATCCTGCGGTTAGAGCAAGGCGCATTTGAAGCTGCCGTTCAGATACTGGAACGCGCTTTAACCATGGATGATGCTGGCCCTCGGACGGCATTCTACCACGGACTGGCGCTGGTCCTGTCAGGTGACCACACACACGGGCGGGCGGCGCTGAATGAAGTTGCGTCCGAAGGCGGCAAATATGCCGATAAGGCCTTGCAGCATCTGCAAGATCTGGACGCCGCTTAAGTGTCAAAAAAAACCGCCGCACATCCGGGACAGGATGGCGGCGGCAGGGCGAACGATCAGGCCCGGTCAAAGTATCAAGGGGAGAGGCAACAACCCCTATTGGTGATACGAGACAGGCAGGTCATCAATCATTGCATTCTTGGGACAGGGCAATGTAAGCGACCGGACCAAAATCGCCAGGCAAGTCAGATCAGCGCAGGCAGGGCCAATCCAACAATCAACATGACCATCAAAGCAACAACGCCCAAAGCATCGGCCAAAAGCGTCTCGCGAGAGCGGACGATGACGGATCTGATCTCTTCTGCCATGTGATGTTCCTTTAATGTTCTGTTGCCACTTTGTTCCCATATCGTTAACTCGATGTAAAGAACTTTTTGGGAACATTCGTGAACATTCCGTGCTTTTCAGAACTAACCCACTGATATCAAACGGATCGCCTTATCCTGCTCCATAAGCCACAACAGGGTCCTTGCGGCCTGACCTCTCACGCTTTCCAGGGACGGATCATCTGCCAACAGCTTGCGTGCATCGGACTGGGCAAGCGCCATCAACCCTGACTGCCGCTCGAGATCTGCAATCCGGAACCGCGGAATCCCTGACTGCGCCGTCCCGATCACATCACCCGCACCGCGAATTGCAAGATCTTCTTCTGATATGCGAAAACCATCTTCGGTTTCCCTGAGGATTTCCAGTCGACGGCGCCCGCTTTCGCTAAGCGGGTTCTGATAGATCAGCAAACAGGTCGAGGCCGCAGCACCGCGTCCAACACGCCCGCGCAACTGATGCAACTGTGCCAAACCAAAGCTTTCGGCCCTCTCAATCATCATGATCGAGGCGTTGGGCACATTCACGCCAACCTCAATCACGGTCGTGGCCACCAACACTTTCGTATCCCCCCCCACAAAGCGGGCCATCGCTGCATCCTTCTCGGCAGGCGGCATTTGGCCGTGCACAAGGCCAACCACACCTTCGCCTAAAGCCGCGCGCAGATGTTTGAACCGTTCTTCGGCGGCAGTCATATCGACTATTTCGCTTTCCTCGACCAACGGACAAACCCAATAGGCCTGCCGCCCTTCGGCCACGGCCTGCCGCAGACGCGTCACGATATCATCCATCCGCGCCGTTGATATCAGTGCAGTTTGCACCGGCGTCCTGCCGGGGGGTTTTTCATCCAGTATGGACACATCCATGTCACCATATTGCGCAAGCGCCAGCGACCGTGGGATCGGGGTTGCGGTCATCACCAAAACGTCCGTGGCGGCCCCCTTTGCTCCGAGCTCCATCCGTTGCGCCACGCCAAAGCGATGCTGTTCGTCGATCACGGCGAGCCGCAAATCCTTGAAGACAACATCCTTTTGAAAAACCGCATGCGTGCCGACCAGAATGCTGATCTGCCCCGCAGCCAGAGCGGCCAGTTTTGCGGCACGTTCTGCGCCTTTGTCGCGCCCGGTAAGGATCTCAAGCACCACTCCGGCCGCCTCCGCCAGGGGGCGCAGGCCTTCAAGATGTTGCCGTGCCAATATCTCGGTGGGCGCCATCATGACCCCCTGCCCGCCTGCCTCAACTACACAAAGCAACGCCATCAGCGCGACATATGTCTTGCCCGCGCCGACATCCCCCTGCAGCAACCTGTTCATGCGAAACATAGAGGCCAGATCGTCCGAAATCTCGGCAACGGCCCGGTTCTGTGCCCCGGTCGGGCTGTAGGGCAAAGCAGACAAAACCCTTTGTTGCAGCACACCCGTGCCTTGTGATGCCCGCCCTTTTGTGCGGCGTGATACGGCACGCGCAAGAGCAAGTGTCAACTGATGTGCAAGCAACTCATCATAGGCTAGCCGCTTACGTGCCGGGGCCTCTTGCGACAGATCATCTGCGTTGGTCGGATGATGTGCCATTGCCATTGCATCATGCCAATCGGGCCATCCTTCGCGTTTATGTAAGGCAGGATCAATCCACTCTGTCAGCTGAGGCGCCAAACGAAGAGCCGCGCGTGTGGCCTTCCACATCACCTTTTGCGATACACCAGCCGTAAGTGGGTAAACCGGTTCAAAGACGGGGATATCGCCCGCCTCATCCGTGGTGACCATGTGATCTGGATGCACGATCTGGGCAATACCATCAAAGATCTCGACCTTGCCCGACACGACCCTCTCTTGACCAGTCGGCAGGACACGCTGCAAATAATCACCGCGCGCGTGAAAGAACACCAGCTGAAACGTCGTCTGGGCGTCGGTCACCTGCACACGGTAAGGTCGCCCCTTGGTGCGCGGGGGCATATGCGTCCCCACTGTCACAGCAACGGTCACGACCGCGGGTGCGACCACATCTCGAATACTGGCCTTGCGCGACCGATCAATCCCGGAATGCGGCAAGGTCATCAGAATATCGCGCGGCTTTGCAATGCCCAGACCGCCCAGCGTTTGCGCGGTCTTCGGGCCGATCCCATCAAGTGCTGTCAACGCACCAAAAAGCGGGAAAAGTGCCTCTGGCCGGCCGGTCATGCCTCGCCGATCAGCGCAAGCCAGCTGTCTTCATCCATCGTCTGCACGCCAAGATCCGCCGCCTTCTTTGCCTTGGACCCGGCACCGGGCCCGGCCACAACAATGTCTGTCTTGGCACTAACAGACCCCGACACTTTCGCACCCAGGGCTTCTGCCCGCGCTTTGGCTTCTGCCCGGGTCATTTGTTCCAGCGTGCCCGTGAATACCACGATCTTGCCCGCAACAGGACTGTCAGTCGCGACCGCTTCTGCGTCTTCAATCTCAAGCGCTGCGACCAGATTTTCAATTGATGCGCGTTCCGCATCTTGGTGGAAGGTTGTCACAACCGATGACGCCATTACCGCACCCACACCATCGATGCTGATCAGATCATCCCACTCTGGCCCTTCGCCGATTTTGGCCGCGGTCATTGCCGCCTCAAACGCCACCCACGACGTGTAATGACCGGCTAGCAGTGCCGCAGAGCTTTCCCCCACATGCCTGATGCCAAGCGAGAAGATCAACCGCGCCAAAGAGATTTTCCTTTTGTCATCAACGGCATCAAAGAGATTATTCGCGCTTTTTTCGCCCCAGCCCTCGCGGTTCTTCAACTGCTGCATGCCGGTACCATATCTGGCGCGCAAGGCGAAAATGTCTGCAGGTGTAGTAATCCAGCCATCTGCGTAAAACTGTTCAACCTGCTTGGCGCCCAACCCTTCGATGTCAAATGCGGCACGGGACACGAAATGTTTCATTTTTTCAACGGCTTGCGCTGGGCAAATCATGCCACCGGTGCAGCGACGCACCGCATCACCATCTTCACGGATCGCTTCAGATCCGCATTCGGGGCAGATTGCTGGAAACACATAAGGTGCCGCGTTCTTTGGTCTGCGACTGATATCGACGTCCTTGATCTTCGGGATGACGTCGCCTGCGCGATAAACTTGCACCCAGTCACCAACGCGCAAATCGCGGCCATCCCGGATAGGGTGACCATCACCACCGATGCCAGCGATGTAATCCTCGTTATGCAAGGTTGCGTTTGAGACAACAACACCCCCGACCGTCACCGGTTGCAAACGCGCGACCGGCGATAACGCACCGGTGCGACCGACCTGGATGTCGATCGCTTCGAGTATCGTCCATGCCAGCTCGGCAGGAAATTTATGCGCGATGGCCCATCGTGGTGTGGTCGAACGAAAACCAAGCCTGCGCTGAAGTGCTAGGTCATCAACCTTATAGACCACGCCATCGATGTCATATCCAAGCGTCGCACGCTGCGCCTCGATCAACGCGTAATGGGCGATCATTTCTGTGGGTGCATCGCAGGTCACGGTCAACGCATTCGTCTGAAACCCCAATTCAGCCAAACGCGAAATCGCGCCTGACTGTGTTTCGGCCAATGGCGCGGACAGATCTCCCCATGCATATGCAAAAAACCGCAACGGGCGGTTCTGGGTGATCGTCGCGTCCAATTGGCGCAGGGATCCTGCTGCAGCATTGCGTGGATTGGCAAAGGTCTTTGCACCTTTGGATTCTTGCAAAGCGTTCAATGCCGCAAAATCATCATGGCTCATATAGACTTCGCCACGTACTTCCAGCAGGTCCGGTGCACCGCTCAATTCTTGCGGGATATCAGCGATGGTGCGTGCGTTGGCTGTCACATTCTCGCCAACGGCCCCATCACCCCGGGTTGCGGCCTGAGCAAGAACACCGTTTTCATAGCGCAGCGACAGCGACAGGCCATCAATCTTTGGCTCTGCGGTGTATGTTAGCGCCGCATCGGCCTGCAGGCCCAGATATTTGCGGACACTTGCATCAAAGGCGAAGACATCATCGTCATTGAAAGCATTGCCCAAGGACAGCATCCTGACCGCATGCTGGACCTTGCCAAACCCATCTGCGACGGCACCCCCAACCTGATCGGTTGGGCTGTCGACACGTTTGAGATTGGGAAACGCTTCTTCAATAGCGAGATTACGCCTTTTCAACGCATCATAAGCTGCGTCGCTGATCTCGGGCGTATCGTCACGATGATAGGCCGTATTGGCAGCCATCAATTGTGATGCAAGCCGTGACAACTCTGCTGCCGCTTGTTCAGGTGACAGTTCGTCCACAGGCACCTGTTTTGTCTGTGGGTGTTCGAAATCACCGGACATGCATACGCCCCTTCTTGCATCCAGCCACCGGCACATCCGGCTAACTCGACGCAAGTTTTAGGCAGGCATGCGACTATCGTCCAGTCCGCGGGTGCCCAAATCCGCCTGCTTCAATGCATCCGTGAGTGGTGGTTGATGGGCGTTCAGGCGCCCACAGCAAGCTTTTCTTCTGCCATGACTGGATCAGGGTCACGTAAAACATATCCACGCCCCCAGACTGTTTCGATGTAGTTCTCACCGGCAGTGGCCTCGCTCAATTTCTTGCGCAGCTTGCAAATGAACACATCAATGATCTTCAGTTCGGGTTCGTCCATGCCACCGTAAAGGTGGTTCAGGAACATTTCTTTTGTCAGCGTCGTGCCCTTACGCAGGCTCAACAACTCCAGCATTTGGTATTCTTTGCCAGTCAAATGAACGGTGCTGCCCTCAACCTCAACCGTTTTGGCATCAAGATTGACAGCGATCTGGCCCGTTTTGATAATTGACTGCGCATGCCCTTTGGAGCGGCGAATAATCGCATGTATACGCGCCACGAGTTCTTCGCGGTGGAAGGGTTTTGTCAGATAATCGTCTGCACCAAAACCAAAGCCTTTTAGCTTACTTTCAGTCCCATCATCCCCTGAGAGGATCAATATAGGCGTATCAATGCGGCTGAGACGGAGTTGTCGCAGAACCTCGTGCCCGTTCATATCCGGCAAGTTCAGATCCAGCAGGATGAGATCGTAGTCATACAGCTTTGCCAGATCGATCCCTTCTTCACCCAAATCCGTTGCATACACATTCAGGTTGGCATGGGTCAGCATTAGTTCAATACTTTTTGACGTCGTTGGGTCGTCTTCGACTAGCAAAACACGCATTCGAGGTCTCCGCTCTCTCAATCACGCTGTTAACCTAGACGTCTAAAGGTTAACCAGCGGTTACCGCCCCCGTTTATCATTGCACTTCTACCTATGGTTGTCGATAGCGTTGTAGGGCAGTTGCCTTAAGGGCAGCCTCTCCGAATTGGCTTACTGCACTCTCCCATTCAGTAAACTCCTCGTCTGACAAACTGTAACGTTCTAAGGCCTCTTTGCGTTGAATAAGGCCAGCCTGCACCGCACGGACCACGGCCGCCTTGCGGGATGCAACCCACCTGCGCGTCTTCTCACTGGGTAAGTCAGCACGCGTCATAATGCTGCCATCCGGCAGCGTCACAGATCGCGGCCCTTCAACTTTACGTAGATACATCTTGCACCCCTTTGCGTTTCCACCGACGCAATCTATGGGATGGAGGGCTTAAAGAGTGGTATAAACCCCACTTGAGAGTACGATGCATTTTCCTATATTTCATCGCAAACACGATGCATCTGGAAAACTCATGTCACTTGATTCGCCGCTGAACTCTCTCGGCTTCGCCAAATCGCCTGCGCAAACACGCGTTGTGGTTGCCATGTCTGGTGGTGTCGATAGTTCTGTGGTGGCTGCGAAGCTGGCCGAAGAAGGCTATGATGTGGTGGGTGTCACGCTACAGCTTTATGACCACGGCGCCGCCCTCGCCAAGAAAGGTGCGTGCTGCGCAGGCCGCGATATTCATGATGCGCGCCGCGTGGCCGAGGAAATGGGTTTTCCGCATTACGTTCTCGATTACGAAAATACGTTCCGCGAAGCTGTGATGGACGAATTCGCCGACAGCTATCTGGGCGGCGCAACACCTGTGCCCTGTATCCGGTGTAATGAACGCGTAAAATTCAAGGATCTGCTGGAGACGGCAAAGGACCTCGACGCTGACTGCATGGCGACCGGGCATTACATCCAGCGCAAAATGGGTGCGGAGGGGGCAGAACTGCATTCCGCCGCCGACCCTGCCAAAGATCAAAGCTATTTCCTGTTCTCTACAACTCAGGAACAGCTTGATTACCTGCGCTTTCCCCTTGGCCATCACGCGTCAAAGGAAGAAACCCGCGCGCTTGCTGCAAAGTATGGACTAAGCGTCGCAGACAAGCCCGACAGCCAAGACATCTGTTTTGTACCAAACGGTGATTATGCGGCAGTAATCGAAAAACTGCGCCCCGGCGCTGCGGAACCTGGCGACATAGTGGATATCGATGGTCATGTTCTTGGGACCCACAAGGGGGTCATCCACTATACAATCGGGCAGCGGCGTGGTTTGGGGATCGGCGGGCTGTCCGATCCGCTTTATGTCGTCAAACTTGATGTCGATGCCAAACAGGTGATCGTTGGACCAAAAGACATGCTGGCCACGCGGCGTGTACCTATTCGCGAGATCAACTGGATCGGTGGCGGAAAGCTGACCGATCAGGCAGAGCGGCATTTGTCCGTACGTGTCAGATCCACGCGGCCGCCCACGGATGCTGTGCTACGGCCAATATCCGAAACTGAAGCAGAGGTAGAGTTGCTGGTGGCCGAACAAGGCGTCTCGCCAGGGCAGGCTTGCGTCTTTTACGACACCGAAAGCACCCGCGTTTTGGGTGGCGGTTGGATCTGGCGGGGACAATAAGGCTTGCAACAACCTCTCACATGTCTGTGTGAGGGCTAGCTTTTCATCAGCACCCACCCCCAATTATGCGCCAAGATATCACGAACCAAATCTTGGAGTACACTGATGCAGATCACACGCCGCCACCTTTTGGCCCTTACAGCCGCCGCCCCTGCCCTTGCATTCACAACGCAAAGTGCAATCGCCGCAACACCGAGCGTCTATGCCGAAGGCGGCATTGCCGTTGATGGCACGGATGTCGTCGGGTATTTCACACAAGGCAAACCGGTTGCTGGAAGCCCCGACATCACGCATGACTACATGGGGGTCACCTGGCGGTTCTCCTCAACAGAAAACCGCGATGTGTTTGCCGCCGACCCTAAAAAATACGCCCCGCAATATGGCGGCTATTGCGCCTTTGCCGTTAGTCAGGGCTACACTGCGTCAACCATTCCCGAAGCCTGGAAGATCGTCGATGACAAGCTTTACCTCAATTTTTCGCGCCGTGTGCAGCGCCGCTGGGAGCGGGATATCCCCGGGCACATCGCATCAGCTGATGCGAACTGGCCAAGTGTGTTGAGCGCTTAAAAACACAAGGGCAAGCAGGTGTTGCGCCCGCTTGCCCCAAGGCAGTTTCAAGTCGGTAATGCGTGACTGAAATAAGCCTCTGGCACAGAGCGGAATTCAACGTTACCCATACGCCGATGATTTATGAAACCGCAGATGATTGGCGTAACGCCCGGCAGAAACGTGTGCTGCTCTTCGCCATGTCTGGTTTGGGTAAAACCTATCTGTCGAAGATGCTGCGGGATCAGGGTGATTGGTTTCATTATTCCATCGATTACCGGATCGGCACCCGCTATATGGGCGAAAAGATCGCAGATAACGCAAAACAAGAGGCCATGAAGGTGCCGTTTCTGCGGGACCTGCTGCGATCGAACTCGATCTATATCGGCTCGAATATCTCGTTTGATGACCTCAAACCAATGTCCTCTTACCTGGGTAAACCCGGTGATCCAGCCAAGGGCGGGCTGGAATGGGACGAGTACACCCGGCGCCAGGACGAGTTTCAACAGGCCGAAGTCGCAGCTCTGAACGACACCGGCTACTTCATCGAGCGCGCAGAGCGGCTTTATCAATATCCGCATTTTGTCTGCGATACGGGCGGGTCGATCTGCGAGTGGGTTGATCCGCACAACCCGGATGATCCGGTCTTGACCAATCTGGCATCTCAAACGCTGATGGTCTGGATCGAAGGCACCGACGCACATACCGCAGAACTGATCCGCCGGTTCGACAAAGAACCCAAACCCATGTCCTACGACCCGGCTTTCTTACTGGCGACATGGCAAGCATATCTGTCTGAATTCGACGTCGCCCCGGACGGGGTCGACCCAGATGATTTCATCCGTTGGGCCTTTGCAAAAGCGCTTGCCCACCGGCAGCCGCGCTATCAAGCGATGGCCGATAAGTGGGGGGTCAAGGTGGCGCAAAGTGCTGTCGAAAAAGTCAAGGATACGGAGGGCTTTGTCAGCATGATCGCTGACGCCCTTGAGATGCGCGCGTAAGCCGCCTATCTCTGCCCTTCAGATCAAGGACTGATCTTATGCCTATAAAACTGCCCGCCGCCCTGCCCGCCTATGATGTTCTATCGAACGAAGGCGTTATGGTGCTTGACGAAGACACAGCCGCCCGTCAGGACATCCGCCCATTGCGGATCGCGCTTTTGAACCTGATGCCCAAAAAAATCCAGACCGAGAACCAGTTTGCGCGTCTGATCGGGGCAACACCGCTGCAGATCGAATTCTCGCTGATCCGCATGTCTGAACATCAGACGAAAAACACTGCCGCTGCGCATATGGAAGAGTTCTATCGGCCCTTCAGCGATGTGCGGAACGAAAAGTTTGACGGGCTGATCATCACCGGCGCCCCTATCGAACACCTGCCCTTTAAAGAGGTTACCTACTGGGATGAACTGACCGAGGTCTTCGATTGGACCCAAACCAACGTCCATTCCACATTCGGCGTTTGCTGGGGCGGGATGGCGATGATCAACTATTTCCACGGTGTGCAAAAGCACCTTCTCGACCATAAGGCATTCGGCTGCTTCAGGCACCGCAACACCGCCCTCGCTTCACCTTACTTGCGGGGGTTTTCGGATGATTGCGTGATCCCCGTCAGCCGTTGGACCGAGATGCGGCAGGATGAGATTGAAGCAGCAGCAGGGCTCAGGACACTGATCACCAGCGATGAGGCAGGACCTTGCCTAGTCGAAGACATCGCGCATCGCGCGCTCTACATCTTCAATCATTTTGAATATGATAGCGGCACGCTGAAACAGGAATATGATCGGGACATTGCAAATGGCACGCAGATCAATGTGCCAATGAACTACTATCCGGATGACAATCCCGCGAATACACCGCAAAACAGGTGGCGAAGTCACGCCCACCTTCTATATGGCAACTGGATAAACGAGATCTACCAAACGACGCATTTCGAGATGGAAAAAATTGGTCGCTAGTGCACTGACAAATACAGCAATCATCTTGGGGATTGGGGCCACGCTCACCTACTTTGGTGGTGAGTATCGCGCAAAAAAGGCCGAACGCACGCACGCCCCCCTTGGTGAATTCGTTGAAGTTGATGGAGGTCGCGTCCATTACGTGCAGGAAGGAAGCGGACCACATGTGATCCTGCTGCACGGTGCCGGTGGCAATCTGCGCGAATTCACCTTTGATCTGATGGGGCGGTTGAGCGACAATTATACGGTCACTGCATTTGACAGACCGGGACTTGGGTATACGGATCGTGTCCCAGGGGTGGAAACCGGACTGATAGCGATCGAAGGCGACAGTCCGCAGGCGCAGGCACAAATGTTGCGAAGGGCCGCCAGCAGCCTCGGCATTGAAAGTCCTATCGTGGCTGGGCACAGTTTTGGCGGGATCGTTTCGTATGCATGGGCTGTTGCCGGATTGGACGAAGACAGCCCTGTAAATGCCTCAGCCATCGTATCGCTCGCTGGTGTGACCATGCCCTGGCCCGGGGATCTGGGTTCATACTACACCGTTAACGGATCACCCTTTGGCGGGGCCGTAACGATCCCGCTGATCTCGGCCCTCGCACCAGACGGCAGGATAAAAGAAGGGATCGAAGGCATATTCGCGCCCCAGCCGGTACCTGATGGATATAGCGACTATGTGGGCGCGCGCCTTGCACTGCGCCCCGAAACGATGCGGGCGAATATCCGTCAGGTGAACACGTTGCGGCCCCATGTGGTCGAAATGTCAGCGCGCTACCCCGAGTTGACCTTGCCGATCGAAATTCTGCACGGGGACATGGACACGACCGTTCCCATACATGTGCATGCGCAGGAGGTGATCAAGATCGCACCAACGGCAAACCTGACAACCTTGGAAGGGGTCGGCCACATGCCGCATCAGACCAACCCGGAAGAGACAGTGGCCGCCATCAACCGCGCTGCAGAACGGGCGGCGAATTAGCCTGGTTCGCTTTGGCGTGGCCCCAAAGTCTGAGAATTAAGATTGGGATGCTCCATCTGGCTTGCCATATACCTTGACCGACGCGCCACATACAAACATCACAATTGCAAGGGCACGCACGCTCCGCTCCATAGCACTTCCCAATTTCAACTGAGCCTGCGGTACGTCGAACGGGAGCATTGCCACCCCGGTGATCAAATCGAGAATGCTGTTGAAGATGTAGAAATTCAGGCGACGCAGAATACGCAGCGTATTTTTGGTCCGGCTGCCGTGAATGCCCAGCACGCGGTGTCGTCTGGCAACTTGATGGACGGTCAACTGTGTGCGCAGCGAACGATGCAGGCGATAGCGCAGCGTCGCACGGACGCCGTTGTAGTCTTCAAAAACAACCGCATCGGGCAGTGACGCAGAGACCCATTTGTGTTTTCGTTCCGCCCGCCAGAAGAACTCTGTATCTTCGCCACCACGTTCGTTGAAATACAGATCAAAACGCAGACCCGGACCATAGGCTGCGTCAAAAACGGACCGGTGCAGGGCAAAATTACCAGTGGAGGGAACGGGTGGGCGCCGCCCCTTCTCTCGGACCACAAATTGCCTGGGTTTGACATAAGGGCTCAATGTATCGTCATAGATAAGATCGCACCGGCCAACGATGATTTCACGCTCCATTGTCGCGATACCCTTGATCATCATCGCCAACCAGTTATCGGCGACCCATTCATCATCATCAACGCCGATGAACCACGTCGCATCGCGCGCCACGGCTGTTTCCAGCGCCCGATTGCGTGCAAAAACAAGGCCTGTGCGCGGCTCATGTATCACGGTGATCGGAAAATACGGCGATAGCCCGTCCAACGCGATCTCGGCGCTGGCGGTGTCATTGTTGTCTATGACGACCAGTTCAATGTCGTAACCGACGGGCTTTGGCTGCGTCCAGATACTGTCGATCAAACGCCGCAGCAGCGCATGACGACCGCGTGTGCAAATTCCAATGACGATACGCATGGCCGGTTCATTATCTGAGCGTTTTACAATGTCAGGCATAGGCAAGGCGGGTATCAAACCTAAATATTCAATACAGATCCGGCAGAGCGGAACGGACGACCGTCATTGCAAAAAGGGCGCTGCCTTCGCTGTGCATACGTTGGGTCAAACCACCAGACAAGTCCGATGACCATGCGACACGATCTGCGCTGTACGGAAACGTATAATTGCGCTCTGACGCCGAACCCCCCATATATACCAAACGGAAGAACGGGAGATTTTTCATGGATTTACCCTTTGACGGCGGGATCAGCCGCTTTGCCAAAGAGGATGCACCCAAACACGTGCGTGATGCCGTCAAAGGCGCCAAGAAGAATGACATCCTGAACCCGGCCTACCCTTACGACCGACGGTGGGACAAAGACGACTATGAAACGGCGCTTGAAGCTTTGCAGATCGAACTGGTTCGCATGCAGGCATGGGCCCGTGACACAGGTCAGCGTATCGCAATCGTCTTCGAAGGGCGCGATGCTGCGGGCAAAGGGGGCACGATCAAACGCTTGCGCGAAAACCTGAACCCGCGCGGCGCGAAACTGGTTGCCCTGTCAAAACCCACGGATGTGGAAGCCGCACAATGGTACTTCCAACGCTATATCGCCCATCTGCCCGCTAAAGGTGAAATCACGATCTTTGACCGCTCTTGGTACAATCGCGGCGTTGTCGAACATGTCTTTGGTTTCTGCACACCTCAGCAGCGCGAAAGCTGGTTCAAACAAGTCCCCGAATTCGAACACATGCTCGTCGACGAAGGGATCAAGCTTTTCAAGATCTGGCTGAATGTGGGGCAAGTGACCCAGTTGAAACGGTTCCTTGATCGCGAAAACGATCTGCTCAAACAATGGAAGTTATCTTGGATCGATGTCGAAGGTCTTGGTAAGTGGGATGCATATACCGATGCCATCGGCGAAACGCTTGAGCGCACCCATACAAACGAAGCGCCCTGGACGATCATCAGATCTGATGACAAACGCCGCGCACGGGTTAACGCCATCCGCAGCGTCCTGACCCAACTTGACTACACCCGCAAGGATGCAGATGCGCTGGGCCGCGTTGATCCTGATATCGCAGGAGGTCCGGACCTCTGGCATGCCTAAACGCGGCTATCATCACGGAAATCTGCGGACCGCACTTATTGATGGGTGTCTCACGCTGATTGAGAAACGTGGACCAACGGGGTTCACACTGTCCGAAGCCGCGCGCGAGGCCGGTGTGACCCCCGCCGCCGTGTACAGGCATTTTGAAGGGCGCGAAGACCTGATCGCTGCTGCGGCCCAACAAGGCTACGAGATGTTCGGCGATCTGATGGAACACGCCTATAATGATGGTCAGCCATCCGCCCTCTCCGCGTTTGAGGCGACAGGCCGCGCCTATCTCGCCTTTGCCAACAAGTATCCGGGTTATTACATCGCGATGTTTGAAAGTGGTATTTCGATCAACCGGACACCTGAACTTCATAGCGTCGCAACCCACGCTATGGGGGTTCTGGAAAAAGCCGCGACCGAATTGTCGCAACATATCCCTGCTGAAAAGCGCCCGCCGCCGCAAATGTTCAGCGCGCATATCTGGGCGATGTCACATGGAGTGGTCGAACTCTTCGCCCGATCCAACCCCGGTACCAAAAGCCCCTTCCCGCCCGAAGACCTGCTTGAAACGGGTATCGGCATTTACCTGCGTGGCCTTGGCCTGATTGAGCCCGATAGCTGATGGACAGTCGATTTGCCGTATTTTTCTTCATTATGGGCGGGCTTGATACCTACCTGAATGACTGCCCGACCGCGTGCTTTCAGGAAAGCAACGCCCCGGCCCGTGTCGGCATTCAATATGCTGACACCTATTTCCAAGAGGATGTCATTGGAGACGAAATCTATGCGACATTCGATAGCCCCAAGCAATTTGGTGCCTTCCAACCTACCTTTGGTGCAAGTCTGACAAGCGACGACGATTTCTGGGTCGGCGCTGGTGGGAAGTGGACAACACAACGCGTTGCCGACGGGCCGATTTTCATCGAACTGTCGTTGATGCCCGGCCTCTATTTCCGCAGCGACGGCCCCAATTTAGGCTTTCCCCTACAATTCCGCGGGGCTCTGGGTGCTGGTGTGGATCTTGGTAATGTCGGCAGTCTGACGGTCTTTTATGACCATCGATCCAACGCCAACGCGACAGAACGCAATCCTGGAATTGAAACGGTAGGAATCCGTTATTCATATACATTTCAATAGAATAGAAGTCGTTATTTAAGCATTCCCACTGATCCTAAATGTGAAATCTTTGTAGCATTCACTTTAAAGTGAGCGCTGCATACCTATGTATACAACAAAGGAGGGACAATGATCGAAGCATTCTTAACACCAAACGCCTATCCATTTTCTATCGCCCTTTGCGTCGTCCTGGGGCTTTTCATTCTCGAGCTGATTTCGCTTCTTCTCGGCGGATCGATTATGGCCATCGGGTCAGATGCACCGGATGTCGATCTGGATCTTGATGCAGATTTTGACATCGATCTGGACGTTGACGCCGATCTTGACATTGAACCTGACCTCGACACCGAAATCGGCGGTGGCCCTACAGGAGTGCTTGGCTGGCTGGGTATTGGCGAAGTACCATTCCTGATCTGGCTGGTTTCGTTCCTGACGATCTTTGGCCTGACAGGGCTTTTGACCCTGAATGTTGGCAACGCAATCACCGGATTGACCATGTCACTGGCAATCACAGTCCCGGTGGCCATAATCGTCGCAACCTATGCGGCCCGCTTTATTGCGCGCATTGTTGCATCGATCATGCCCAAAACCGAAAGCACCGCGATGCGGACACGGTTCTTGGGTGGCCATCACGGCGTGATCAGCCAAGGCACAGCACGCCGGGGTCAACCTGCCGAAGCCAAGATCAAAGACCGGCACGGCAATACCCACTACCTGCGGGTTGAACCGCTGGAAGATGACGTCGAAATCCCGCAAGGGCGCGACGTTCACGTGATCCGCAAACGCGACGGCATGTTCTTTGTCGTCGACATCACGACTTAACCGACACCAACCAAACAAATTTCTCAAACAAGGAGACGTAAATGGACATCGAATCCATACTCATTATCGCCGCCTGTATCATCGGGCTTTTCATCTTCATCGGTCTGATCATGGCCAGGCTCTACCGCCGCTCAACGCGTGAGGTCAGCCTTGTCAAAACAGGTTCCGGCGGGCGCAAGGTTATCATGGATGGCGGCACAATCGCGATTCCGTTCCTGCACGAAATATCCTACGTGAACATGAAAACGCTGCGGCTTGAGGTGCACCGCAAGGATGATGCATCGCTGATCACACGTGACCGGATGCGGGTTGATGTGGGTGTGGAATTCTATGTCTCGGTCAACGCCACCGAAGACGGGATCAGCCGTGCCGCGCAAACATTGGGTGACCGTACTTTCAATGTCGATCAGCTGCGCGAGATGATCGAAGGTAAGCTGGTTGACGGCCTGCGCTCGGTCGCAGCACGCATGTCCATGGATGAACTGCACGAAAACCGCTCTGAGTTTGTCCAAGAGGTGCAGAATGCGATTTCCGAGGATCTGCTGAAAAACGGTCTGGAACTGGAATCGGTATCCCTCACCGCCCTCGACCAGACATCTTTCGACGCGCTCGACGAAAACAACGCTTTTAACGCGGTTGGTATGCGCAAACTGGCCGAGGTCATCGCGACTTCAAAGAAAGAGCGTGCGACCATCACAGCCGAGGCTGACGTCGCCGTCCGTCAGGCCGAAATGGAAGCCGAGCGCCAAAAGTATGAGATTGAGCGCGCGCAGGAAGAAGCGAAGATCGCGCAGATCCGTCAGATCGAAATCCTGCAGGCCGAGCAAGAAGCCGAGATTGCGCGGAACAAGGAAGTCTCGGATCAGGCCAAGGAACAGGCCCGGATCGAGAAAGAGCGCGCCATCCGGACCTCGGAAATCGAACGCGAGCGTGTGATCCGCGAAGCCGAGATCGCCAATGAGCGCGAGCTTGAAGTGGCAGATCAGGACCGTCAGATCATCGTGGCGCAGAAATCCGAGGAAGAAAGCCGCGCGCGTGCCTCTGCCGACGCCGCCCGCGCTGAAGCCAAAAAGGCGCAAGAGGCGATTGAAACCGCTCGTGCCGTGGCCGAAGCCGACCGTGCCAAGCAGATCGCCCTGATCGAAGCCACGAAAGAGGCCGAGCGTCAGGCAACGGCGATCCGTCTGGCCGCTGAAGCTGAAAAAGACGCCGCCGCAGACCGGGCTGCCGCGCTTCAGGAAGAAGCGACCGCGGACGCAAACGCGATCACCATCCGGGCCGAGGCGAAGAAAAGCGACATGCTGGCCGAAGCCGAAGGTCGCCACGCGATTGCTGGTGCCGAAAACGCGCTGAGCGAAGAGATCATCAAGATGAAGCTCGACATCGCGCGGCTCGAAGCCCTGCCCGCCATCGTGGCCGAAATGGTGAAGCCTGCCGAGAAGATCGACAGCATCAAGATCCATCAGGTCAGCGGCATGAACGGCGCATCGGGTGGCAACGGCACCCCAGGTGCCCCGGTCAATCAAGCACTCGACAGTATCATGGGCATGGCCCTGCAAATGCCTGCGATGAAAAAGCTGGGCGAGGAACTTGGCCTCAGCATGGAGGGCGGCCTGGCCGAAGTGACAGGCAACGCCTACCCTGCTGCCCCCGCGCAAAAGGACGACGCCGTCCCTGCGCCACAGGCCGAGGTAATCAACACGCCCAAGACAAACGGCGCAGCGCCCGCCGAGTAGCCTGATCAGCGCCAAAACCTCCATGCCGCCCACATAAGCTGGGCGGCATTCGTGTTTCTGGGGAACTGCAGGATGGCACAAGGACGCAAACCTAGCCAAGCCGCCCTTCGTTCAAGACGCAGGGAAGTAAGCGAAGAGCCCATTTCGGCTGATACTGCAATCTTCTTCAATGTCACCGATGCGTAGAAAGCGGATTTTGTAAGGTTTGGTTCAATGGCGGCTCCGAGCCCATATCTCCCGATTGCTGCACTTGCGGCAAATGTCGGCTATACGCCGTATGAACGAGAAACTCTGCTTGGATGATAGAAATGAACGCAACTGAAAATCATGGAACATCTCATCTTAATAGGCTCTCCCATAGGATAGAACTGCGGTTTGCTAGGCATGAAGCTTGGACCCTCAAGACCGCACGAAGAGTTCCTTTATTCGCCCTATTCGCGTTTATGACCCTATGGGTTTGGCTCTTTGTGCCGATGATCCCGATAGGTATTTTGTCAGTTTTCCTACTTGAGAAAGCGGGGATTTTTGGTGCTGTCGTCAACATAGTTTTAGGCATAGGCGGTTTGGCAATTATCGCTCCATGGTTCTTTCGTTGGTATTTCATCTGCGCAGGATTGATGATTGGGCGCACCAAAATGGCTCAATCAAAAGAAGACGATGTTTTGGGCCGGCTTAAACGGCTTACAGGCCTCAAACCTGCGTAAAAGGAGCTAGAGAGTATTGGTCTGCTTATCCTCAGCTAGTAAAGCGCGTATTTGAAAGCCGACTTTTGAAGTGGCGGAGTGAATGGCTCTTTTGTCACGCATAGCCGCCACAAGTGCCTTTGATCTCAATGTCCGTTGTTGCAGTATAAGCGCCTTGATCGATAGCTTAGCGTGCCCTCGCATCTCTGCGCGCCAGCCGATCCTTTAAGCGCTCACCGGCTCCCACAACTCAATCGGGTTACCTTCCGGGTCATGGATGCGCGCAAACCGTCCGATGCCCTCCATCTCGTCACGTCTGCCGATCTCGATCCCCGCCGCCTCAAGCTGGGCCGTCATCGCATCCAGATCGCGCACCCGGAAATTCAGCATCCACTGCTGGTCCATCCGTCCGAAGTAATCGGTATCCTCTGCAAATGGTGCGAAAACGGTTGGTCCAGCCTCTTGCATCCACGGCCGACCCTCAGGGTCCTGCGGGACGGGATCGATGCCAAGTTTGTCATGATACCACGCTGCCAGCGCGGCCGGATCTTTGGCGCGAAAGAAGATGCCGCCAATTGCTTCGACTTTTTCCATTCCAATACTCCCTGTCTTTCACGCCAACGCACACGTGGCGGCCATCATCAGCATAGCGCAGTCAATTCATACACCGTTCAGGTTCTTAAACCGAACGGGCCGTTAACCACCCAAAACCGCACAAGTGTACGTACAGGTTCTGTACAGGTGTTGTACGGGTTCTTTATGCCGCAATCGCCCTGATTTCCTTGAAGTTAACGCTCATCCGCAGGAGGGTCCCAATCTCCCGGCAAAACCGTTGCGCGTGCGCTCACTTCAGCAACACCAAAGACCGCTCGTCCCAGATCACCTGCGCCGGGGCGCCGACGTCGAGCACGGGCTGGCCGATGATGTTCTTCATCGCGATATTCAACGGCCTCTCGACCCCCGTAATCCGCACGTCGTAATAGGTCATGTCGCCGTAATAGACGACCTCATCGACAACCCCTTCGGCCAGCTTCCGGTCGGTCGTCTCACCTTCAAAAAGAATGCCCAAAGTCTCGGGCCTGATCCCCACCACCGCTTGGCCGGCCTCGCTCACCTCCGGCGATTGTTCCGGCGTGATCTGCAAGCCGCCAAGCCCCTGAACCTGAAGGGAGATGGTGTCGCCCATCGCCGTCACATCCGCCTCCAAGAAATTCATCTTTCCAATGAATTCAGCCACTTGTCGGTTGCGCGGACGGCGATAGAGCGTCTCTGCATCCGCCAGTTGCCCGATGTGCCCCTCAAACATCACAGCGATGCGGTCGGACATCACCAGCGCCTCTTCCTGATCGTGGGTGACCAGAATGAAGGTGATCCCCACATGGCGCTGCAGACGCATCAGTTCGACTTGCATCTGCTCGCGCATCTTCTTGTCGAGCGCTGAAAGCGGCTCGTCCAACAATAGCACTTTGGGTTTCAGGATCAGCGCGCGTGCGAGTGCCACACGTTGGCGTTGGCCTCCGGATAGCGCATGGGCGGCACGCTTGCCGTAGCCGTCCAGCCCGACCATATCCAGCGCGTCGGCGACCAGCGCCTCTTTCGCCTGTTTGTTCAAATCGGTCCGTTTGCGCAGCCCGAACGCCACATTGTCAGCCACACTCAGATGCGGGAAGATCGCATAGGATTGAAAGACCATATTGGTGGGCCGCAGGTTCGCAGGCACCCCCGCCATATCCTTACCAGATATGGCCACTAAACCACTGGAAACGCTTTCAAAACCGGCAATCGTCCGCAAGAGCGTGGTCTTGCCGCAGCCCGACGGACCCAGCAGAGAAAAGAACTCGCCCTCATCAATCGTCAGATCGATATCGCGTAGGGCGTGGTAGTCGCCATAGTGTTTATTGACGCCTTCGAGTGTGATCAGAGCGGTCAAAGAAAGCCCCCTTTATCGGCGACGCCCGCACGGGCCATGCCGCGGCGGCGCAGTATTTCTGCGATTGTTAACAACAGGATAGAGAGCGCAACGAGGATCGTTCCCAAAGCCATCACAACCGGCAATGATGCGGGGAACCTAAGCAGCCCCCAGATATAAACCGGCATCGTCGGGCTGACCCCCGACAGAAAAAACGCGATGATGAATTCATCCAAACTGATGGTGAATGCGATCAACATCGATGAAATGATGCCGGGCATCACCAGCGGTAACGTGACGGAGCGAAACGCACCAAACCGGGTCTCGCCCAGATCCATTGCCGCCTCTTCCATCGACGGGTCGAGGTTTTGAAATGCACCGTTGAGGATCGCGATGCAGAACGGTGTGCAGATCAGCACATGGGCTGAGATGATCGTCCAATTCGACAGGCCCAGATCAAAAATTTGCACCACGACAACCAGCAGCGATACAGCCACAATAATCTCTGGCAGCACAAGCGGCAGCATGATGAACCCCATAATCCCCGCCTTGAGCGGAAAATGCGCCATGGCCCCGGCCCGCGCGGCACAAACGCCTAGCAGGGTCGATAAGATCGCTGTCATGACCGCAATGAAGACCGAGTTTTTCACTGCCGTGTGCAAAGACGTATTCGTCCAAAGCTCGCCAAACCAGTTTGTAGTGAAACCGCTCAGCGGAAAGGCAATGATTGTCGCGTCGTTGAACGCGAAGACTGGCAGCAAAGCAATTGGTGCATATAGGAAAATCAGATAGGCAATGGCATAAATGCGCAAGCTCATGACCGCCCTCGCAGCCAGCGGCGGTTTAACAGGACAAAGACCAGCGCAATCGCCGTCACACAGACCATCGCCACAATGGCAAGAGCTGCACCAAGCGGCGCATTGTTCAAAGCCAAAAACTGCGTCTGAATCATATTCGCGATCAGCTTGCCCCCGGCCCCGCCCATCAGTTCTGGCGTTACATAGTCCCCGATCGTCGGAATAAAGACGATCAGGACAGCAGCGACCACTCCGGGCATTGCCAAAGGCAAGGTGACCCGGAAAAAAGTCATCATTTTACTCTCGCCCAAATCCTGTGCCGCCTCGAGCAACGACCGGTCGATCTTTTCCAGTGCGACAAAGATCGGCAGGATCGCAAAGGGCGCAAAAGCATGCGCCAACGTGATGATGACGGCATTAACGTTGTATAGAATAAAGGTCAGCGGCTCCTCGATCAGGCCGATATTGATCAGCCCAGTATTGATCACGCCGTTAAAACCCAGGATCACTTTCCATAGAAAAACCCGGATCAGATAGGACGTCCAAAATGGAATGGTGATCAGAAACAACCACAGCGATTTGCGTTCCGCTCGGACATGAAAGGAAACGAAGTAAGCCACTGGAAACGCGAGGATAACGGTAACCACCGTCACACATGTCGACACAAAAAGCGACCGCTGCAACAGCGCGCCATAGATCGGTTTCTCAAAAATCTCACGGTAGTTATCCAACGTGAATGTCGTATCCACATCCATGAAATCCTGCGTCCAGAAGCTGAACAAGAAAATCGCGGCCAGCGGGAAAGCCATCAGGACAAGCGCATAAAGAAACGGTGGGCTGATCAGTAAGGCACTGCGCTGGGACTCGCTTATATTCCGTCGCTTTAACATGGACAGGATGTTTGTCGCAGCGCCGCAAAAGTGCAATCCCGAAAGCACCGGAACGGTGGCGTAAGGAATACCTTACGGGCCGCTGTTTTGACTGAATGCACAATTCATGGTAAACAAGACCATTATTTCCAAGTTTTCTTAGCGCTCCGCGCCATGTTTTTTGAGGGTTGTAAATGTCTGTGTCACGGGTTCTTCGCCGGTTGATGGCGTCAATCTTACTGATTTGTCTCACGACTATTGTATCGGCCCAGCAGGTTCCGAACGGGTCGTGCCTGCTGCCCAGTGGTCAGTGGTGTTGGCCGGTTGTTGTCGTGAACACCGGCCAAATATGCCGATGCACCTTGCCGCAAGGACCTGTGCGGGGGGTTATGCAGTGATGGCATATCTGTCCAAAAGAAATGAAAGCAGCCTTGATAAACTGCGCCGCGAAAGCACCCATGTCCGCGACTATCTTTTGCGGATCGAGGGACAGGATTGTTTGGCCTTGGTCAGCGCGCTGCGGCCCTTTGATAACAAACCATTCAACTACGAAGAGGAAGGCAAGAACCAAACCTTTGCGGATGAAGAGGTCAACGAACTCAGTCGCGCTTTTCAGGATGCATACGACAAGGCGCTGGACACTGTAGATACATACACGCTGAACGAGGTGCTGAATGGCCGGTCGCCCCATCGCAGCAAGCACCATTCACTGAGCAGCCCGCTACTGGCGATCATCGGTTTTGCACTGGTCGTTGGCGCCTTTCACTTCTCCTATTGGTCAAACCGCGCGACTTTCGTCATTCAAGAGGCGCAGGAATTCGTCAATTTCGACCATTTCGGCGCCATGATGCAGTTGGTTGAGCTTGAAAATTACTTCGCACAATCAGCGGGTGCTGCGCAAAATGGCGATCTGGAACCGCAGCTTGTGTATCTGGAGCAATTCACAGCCTTAAAAACACAATATCACAGCGAGGTATGGCTGCCGCAGCGCATGCATGAATTGCGCGAAGACTTTAACCCAATCACCAAATGGCTCAGCAGCGCGCAGGATCGCTATTGCGGCACCGACAGCGCGCTGGTTGCTTTTCTGGCCTGCCCCGAAATCTATCCTACCCAGGTTGAAGAGGTTTGGGCCACAACGCAGAACGCTGCCAGTGCCGAATTTCAGGATATCACAATCGACAGTAGCTTCCGCGACAGCCTTTTGCAGATTGCCCAGATCGAGCTTGCAACGATGCAGGCTGCCGGCCGCGAGGCAAGCAGCACCTATGCGCAGTCTCGCTATTCCGTCATCGCCCGAATGCAGGAGTTGCAGGAGCGGCTGAACATCGTCCATCTTTGGGCGCTGCCCATCATTTACGGCGCACTTGGGTCCATCGTCTATTGCATGTGGCGGATCCTGAACACGAATGTATCTGCTTTAGGGCTCAGCTATTCGGTGTTGCGCACTGTCTTCGCCGGGCTTGCAGCGCTTACCTTTTCGATGCTGCTTGTCCCCTCCAACATTCTGACGATGAGCGTGGATCTGAACCGCCCACTGATTTATTTGCTGTCCTTCATCTTCGGATATTCGATCGAAGCATTTGTGAACACGCTGAATATGATCAACACCTATGCAAGCGCAAATCTGCAAGCGCGTAAACGCAAGACAGGCTAACACCGGCGGGTGAAGGACATATCAAACCACCCGCCGGCCACCGCAGCGCTGGATCGCGTTATCTGTGTCCCATTCCAGGCGCAGCCTTAAACCTGCTTGCACTCGCGCCAGAGGTCCCTATGACATTCACAACGACTGTCATTAGGAATAATTGCGATGACCATGCTCGGCACATTCCTAAAGCCCATGCATCCAGAGGGCATCAAATTCGTCTTGGTTTTTGCGGTTGTCACTTTTGGCCTTTTTCTTTTGTCACCAATCCTGGGATGGATCGGCACTGGACTGACAATCTGGTGTTACTACTTCTTTCGCGACCCCGAGCGTTTTAGCCCAACGCAAACGGGTCTCATTGTCAGTCCGGCCGACGGCATTGTTTCTTTGATTGAGCAAAGTGTGCCCCCAGCAGAACTCGGCATGGCAGACGTTCCATTGACCCGCGTCAGTGTTTTCATGAACGTCTTTAACTGCCACGTAAATCGCATTCCGGCGGCTGGCGAGATTACATCAGTGGCCTACCATCCGGGCAAGTTTCTGAACGCATCGTTGGACAAAGCCAGCGTAGACAACGAACGGAATAGCTTGCGTCTGCGATTGACGAGTGGGCACGAGCTTGCCGTTGTTCAGATCGCAGGTTTGGTGGCTCGGCGTATTGTTTGTTTTGTCAATCCTGGAGACACGCTGGAAACAGGCGAGCGGTTTGGCCTGATCCGGTTTGGATCACGGCTAGATGTGTATCTGCCCAATGGTGTGTCGCCTTCCGTAAGGATCGGGCAAACCATGGTCGCGGGTGAAACGGTACTTGCAGATCTGAACGCACCAACGGCACAGCCACAAGACGCGCATGGCTGAAGACGACAGCAAATCCATCACCGATCTTGCGCTGATTCAGTTGATTCCGAATATGCTGACGATTGCCGCCATCTGCGCGGGGCTTTCGGCAATTCGGTTCGGCGTGCAGGGTAACTACGAGTTAGCGGTCCAATTGATCGTCGCCGCATGTGTCCTTGACGCCTTAGACGGCCGCATTGCGCGGCTGCTTAGCAGCGACAGTAAAATGGGTGCAGAACTGGATTCACTGGCGGATTTCGTAAATTTCGGCGTTGCCCCGCCACTGATCATCTATTTTTGGGCCTTGCAGGATATGCGTAGTGCTGCCTGGATCTCGGTCCTGATCTACGCAATTTGCTGCGTCTTACGCTTGGCCCGCTTCAATGTCGGCAGCAAGAGCGCGGACAACTGTGAACAGGTGAAAGCTGACGACTGGTTTCTCGGCGTCCCTTCACCGGCAGGCGCGTTGCTGGTCCTACTGCCTATGTCTGTGTCTTTTGCATTCGCCAACACGCCGCTCGTACCGGATATTCTGATCTGCGCCCATATGATTATCATTGGCCTGACGATGATCAGCAGAGTCCCGACTTACTCATTCAAAGGCGCGCGCATTTCGCGCAGCAACGTCAAGTTCTTTCTTCTTGGCTTTGCCATTCTGGGCGCCGCGATAATGACCTTTGCCTGGATCACGCTCGTGGCTGTTTGCCTTGGCTATGTTTGCTTGATTTTTTGGTGCCTCATCGCCGGTCTGCAGCCCAATACAAACAAGGAAAAATGACTTGAGAATCGAAGCTGTTCGCACCTCGTATGCCCGCTGGGCGCCGGTTTATGACAAAACATTTGGCGCATTGACAAATGTCGGCCGAAAACAGGCCGTCAACTTTATCAATGGGTTGGACGGCAATGTACTGGAGGTTGGGGTCGGCACCGGCTTGGCACTACCAAACTACAAATCCAGCCTGAAAGTTACGGGTATCGATTTTAGCACTGAAATGCTCGAAAAAGCCAAAGCAAAGGTTGCCACACAAGACCTTGGCCAGGTCGTAGCCCTGAAGCAGATGGATGCCAGAACCTTGGATTTCCCTGATGGAAGTTTTGACACAGTTGCCGCCATGCATGTCCTTTCCGTGGTTCCCGAACCAGAGAAGGTCATGTCAGAAATCGCCCGGGTCCTGAGGCCAGGTGGAAGGGTCGTGATCACCAACCATTTTGTCCGCAAGCAAGGTTTTTTAGGTTTCTTAGAACGCCTCTCAGCACCTTTTGCGAACTTCATAGGCTGGCATTCGGACTTTGCCATTGAGACTGTCCTGCAAGAGCCATCGCTTGAAGTGGAAAAACAGCGGAAGCTGCCGCCATTGGGGATGATGACTTTTCTGGTGCTTAAAAAGATGGATCAAGGGTGATCTGGCAGCAGGCCAAACAGCCTCCACCGGTCAATTACTGACCCCACAAACAAAAATGCAAAAGGGGCGGCCAAATTGGGCCGCCCCTTTTTTTTGAGAGATAGGAACTTAACGCTTGGAGAACTGGAAGCTCTTCCGTGCTTTCGCCTTACCGTATTTCTTACGCTCAACCACGCGGCTGTCACGGGTCAAGAAACCTGCGGCCTTCAATGCAGCACGCAAAGATGGATCATAAAGCTGGAGCGCTTTCGACACACCGTGCTTGACCGCACCAGCCTGACCAGACAGACCACCGCCTTTGACCGTTGCCATCACGTCGAACTGACCAGTGACACCGGCCACGGTGAATGGCTGTGCAAGGATCATTTGCAGCACAGGACGCGCGAAATAGTCGTTCATGTCCTTACCGTTGACGGTGACCTTGCCGGAACCAGGTTTGATCCAGACGCGGGCAATCGCATCTTTCCGCTTGCCTGTGGCGTAGGACCGCCCCAGTTCATCACGAACCGGTTCGCGCGGGGCAGCCGTTTCAACAACAGGTGTATCAACAGCTTCAACACCTTCGGCGACTTGGCCCAGCTCTTCGAGCGAGTTTACTTGATCGGCCATTATGCAGTCCTCGTGTTCTTTTTGTTCATGGATTTGACATCCAGAACTTCGGGCTTCTGGGCATCCATGCCATGTTCAGTGCCTGCAAAAACGCGCAGGTTGGTCATTTGCTTCCGGCTCAGCTTGCCGCCGGGCAGCATGCGCTGAACGGCTTTCATCACAACGCGCTCTGGATGCGCACCTTCGAGGATCTCGGCCTTGGTCTTGGACTTGATCCCGCCGGGGTGGCCGGTGTGCCAGTAATACTTCTCATCACGCTTGTTGCCGGTCATCTGGATCTTTTCAGCGTTGATGACGATCACGTTGTCGCCCATATCCATGTGCGGCGTGAAGGACGGTTTGTGCTTGCCGCGCAAGCGCATGGCGATGATCGACGCAAGACGGCCCAGAACAACGCCTTCAGCGTCAATCAGGATCCATTTCTTGTCGATATCCGCCGGAGTTGCGGTAAAGGTTTTCATATCTCACCAATATCGTTGGGGTGGCAGGTCGCCACAGTCATTCGGATTGGGGCGTTATAAAGGGGCGCACTACGCAGTCAAGTGCGCCAATGACGAATTAAGTATTGCAAAACAATAGGTTACAAATTAGGTAATATTTTACCCCATCAAACAACCAACCTCTCTGGCGGATTATCCAGCAAATCACGCAAGATCATCAACGCATCCTGAAAACGGCTATGTGGCACAAGGCCATTCACCGCCACACGCACGGAGTGAACTGACCGGCTATCGCGCAGGGAAAAGTCCTCCGCCGATTTGACCAGAACACCGGCAGCCTCGGCGGCCTGACAGAACTCCCCTGCCCGCCAACCATCTGGCAAGTCCAGCCAGAAAAACGGCACATCTTCCGACCAATTCATTTGGTAACAACCAAGTACGTTCACAGCAGCGCGAATATCCTGCCTGATACGTGCCTTGACCTGATCAATCACCTCATCCAATCCCTGCTGGGCCATCAGGTGCGCGTAGACATCCGTGACCAATCGGCTGATCCCGAACGATCCAAACGTCGCCGTGCGCATCAGCGCCCCGCCCCACCCACTCGGCGCAATGGCAAAGCCAATCCGCAATGCGGCCGTGACGGATTTTGATGGCGAAGTCACATACCACCCCAGTTCTGGCAGAAGCATTCGATAGCTGGGCCCCGTATAGGCTGTCCGCATTAACCGATAGCAATCGTCATCCAGCACATGCACATTATAGCGTTCGGCAACTCGCGCAATTTCCTGCCGCCGCGCCACCGATGTTGTGAGCACCGTCGGATTGCACACCTCGGCAGACGTGCAGAAGACCTGAATCCCCTTTTCCTTGATCGCAAGCGCCAGTGCATCTGGCAGCGGTCCCTGATCATCCCAAGGAATGCCGACCAATGTTGCACGGTTGACCAAAGCGGCAGAGCGGAATCCACCATAGCTCAGCTCATCCACAGCAATCATTGGGTTCGGGCCTCGCAGCACACTTTGCAGGATCATGATGATGCCGCTCTGCCCACCATGCGAGGTGACAATGTCATCGAGCGAAAACGTCCCTACCTGATCAGGACTGAGCGTTTTGGCAAAGGCGAGACGCGCTGGAAAATCGCTATCGCGATTGGGATACCGCAATAGCTGGTCAGCTTGCGTTTCCGCCGCGACTGCACCCATGGCCATTCGGATCATATCTGCCTGTCCAACCTCAGGCATTTTAGGGCTTAGCAGGTGCGCGCGATCGTGCATGTCATAGACCGGATCATGTATGACTGGTGTGCCTGGAACCACTGGCAGTGGTTCGCGCCGCACGCCAGCCACAAAAGTACCCCGACCAACCCCGGCTTCAAGCCGCCCTTCATCAATCAACAGTTTATATGCCCGAGCAACAGTGCCGGGGGTCATGCCAACATCAAATGCAAGATCACGCACTGGTGGCAATTTGTACCCCGCAGGCATCTGACCCGATACAATGCCTTCGCGAATGGCCTTTGCAAGCGCTTTGTATTTGGATTTCCCAGCACGCCGCAGGTCCTCTTCCCATTTTGTACCCGATACAATCATTCAATAGACCTGTAATGACAAGATTTGTATCAAATACCCATAGCATACAGCTATATTGTGTCAATACAATTGAAGAGGAGTTGTCCCATGTCACACGCGCTCCACACCGCGCAAATCCAGATCCTGAACGCGCAAGGCAAGCTTCCTTTGGTGGCCGGTCTTGCGTTCAAATTCGCGGTGGTGGTTGTGAAATGGGATAGCCGCCGCAAAAGCCGCCGCGCGCTCAGAGATCTCGCACCATATTTGTTGCGTGATATCGGTTTGGATCCTGCCACTGCCCAAGCAGAGGCCACCAAACCGTTCTGGCAGGACTAGGATCAAGACCCCGGAGATCCACCTGCCATCTTCCTGACTGGGCCGGAGCATTCCGGCCCCTTTTTCATTTCGGCGGGATCGAATAAGTCAGCGATGCGCGCGCCACCGGCGCCTCCTGACCTTCACTATAAAGCATCGCATCCCCCACCGCCAAAACGCGCCCCAGTTTCAAAAGTCGCGTTTTGCAGATCATATCTGCATCCGCTGCCGGTTTGCGCATGAAATCGATGGCGCAATTCGTCGTCACTGCCAGCGCCACGGGCCCTAGCCGTGCCAAGATCGCCAGATACATCCCCACATCTGCCAATGCGAACATCGATGGTCCCGACACCGTACCACCGGGCCGCAGATGACGTTCGGCCACGTTCAAGCGTACGGTCACGCCGTCATCGGTCAGCGCCTCGATGGTGAAATCATCTCCCAGTTGGGGAAATTCGCGTGCGACAAAGTCCTCAAGCGCGGGAATATCCATCAGTGGTTCCATTATCGCCCTCTCACGCTTAACCTTGCGTCAAATCAGCAGATGAGAGCGCCCATGACAATCCTTGACCGCAATGACGCCGCGTCCATTGCAACTCTGACAATGAACGCGCCTGACCGGCTCAATGCGCTATCGGATGCGATGTTAACTGAGCTGCAAATGGCGTTCGACGCCATTGCCGATGATCCAACGGTGCGGGTTGTGATTATAAAGGGCACGGGTAAGGCCTTTTGCGCAGGCCATGATCTGAAAGAAATGCAAGCGGGGCGCCAAGCCGAAGATGGCGGCGCGGCCTACTTCAAAGATCTCTTTGATCGCTGTGCCGCGATGATGCAGACAATTCAGTCCATCCCCCAGCCTGTGATCGCACAGGTTCATGGGATTGCCACCGCGGCAGGCTGCCAGTTGGTCGCAACCTGTGATCTGGCTATTGCCGCGGATGATACGCGCTTTGGCGTAAATGGCGTGAATATCGGCCTCTTCTGCTCAACACCCATGGTGGCGCTGACCCGCAATATTCATCGCAAGGCCGCGTTTGAAATGCTGACAACCGGCCGTTTCATCAATGCACGCGAAGCGCAGGAGTTAGGCCTGATCAACAGGTCAGTGCACGCAGATGCGCTGACCCGCGAGACAACCGAACTTGCCCAAGCCATCGCGGCCAAACTCCCAACTGCTGTCAAGATCGGCAAACGCGCCTTCTATAATCAAGCGCAAATGACCACCCAAGAAGCCTATGCCTACACGGGTGACGTTATGGTTCAAAACATGCTGCAGGACGACACCAATGAGGGGATCAGCGCCTTCTTGGAAAAACGCGACCCTAACTGGTGACTTCTTTTGTCTATAAGTACTGCCGCCGGGGCCCCGGGAATTCTAATGCGGCACAGCCGCACCTTTTATCAAACCCCGTAAATCCCGCCAAACTTCGCTTCGAGATAGTCCAGCAAAGGTCCCTCGCTGGGCACGGCACCTGTTGCATGTTTGATTGTTTCAACCGGGGTCCGCAGCCCTCCAAATTGCTGTAAGTTCTCGCGCAGCCACCTTGTCGCCGCCGACGTATTCCCTTGCGCCAGTTGATCATCCAGATCAGGCACGGCACTGCGAAGGGCGACATGCAAGCACCCCGCATACACATTACCCAGCGTGTAAGTCGGGAAATAGCCGAACAGCCCTTCGGACCAATGCACGTCCTGCAGCACGCCGTTCGAAGGCTTATCGACCGCATAGCCAAAATCAGCCTTGAAGCGGTCGTTCCACGCAGCCTCCAGGTCGTTGACGGCAAGGTCCCCTGATATCAGCGCCCGCTCGATGTCAAAGCGCAATAGAACATGCAGATTATACTGAATTTCATCAGCTTCGGTCCGGATGAAACCATCATGCACGCGGTTGACGGTCGCGTAGAACGCATCCTCATCCGCTATCCCAAAATCACCAAATGTGTCGCGCATTTGCCCATAGAGCCAACCTGTGAAGGCCCTGCTGCGCCCAAGTTGGTTTTCATAAATGCGGCTTTGGCTTTCATGCACACCCATCGACACACCGCGCCCCAAAGGCGTCAGCAGATGCGCATCGTCAATCCCTTGCTCATAGGCGGCATGCCCCACCTCATGCACTGTCGAGTAGAAGCAATTGAACGGATCCTCCACGCTCGTTCGTGTGGTGATCCGCACATCCAGACCGGACCCGGATGAGAAAGGATGGACCGCCTTATCGATCCGGCCATTTTCAAGACTGTAGCCGAAGGCGAGCGCAAGCTTTTTCGAAAGCTCAAGCTGTCCTGCTTCGTCAAACATACCTGACAATGATTTGGGTGCGGGTTGATCAAGGATTGCGGCGCGTAACGCCACTAAGCGAGGCCGGAGGGCATCGAACATCGCAGCGAGGCTCGCGCCAGTCGCACCAGGTTCATAATCGTCCAGCAACGCGTCATAGGGGTCTGCATTGCCCGCTACGGCGGCGGCCTCTTCCTTGCGCAGATCAACGACTTTTTGCAGCATTGGCAGGAAAGCAGCGACATCTTCAGCTTCGCGTGCCTGCGCCCAGACCCGATGTGCGAGCGAAGTTGTCTTGGCCAGTTCCGCAGCAAGACGTGCAGGAACCTTGGATGTGCGCTCGAAATCTCTCTTTATTTCTCGCAGATTAGCCGTCTCTGCTAATGTGGCACCTTCAGCCTTCTCCAACCAGTCACCCACACGCGGGTCAATCCGGCGGGCATGCAGGATATTAGCCATTGCGCCATGTTCCTCGGCACGTTGCGGCGTGGCACCTTCGGGCATCATGGTCTCCTGATCCCAACCCAAACGGCCTGCGACTTGGCTCAGCGCCTCGGTTTCGCGCTGGAACGCCATTAACTCTTCATAGGCTGTCATTCTAAGGTACCTCTGATCGATTGAGGGATGGGATACTGGGCCAGAAAACGTGCCCGCAGGACGAGCGCCCAAAGGATCACAGCACCAAGCTGATGCAAAATAGCGATCTGCCAGGGTGCCGAATAGATGACCGTCACAATGCCGACAATCATCTGCAAAAACATCATTGCCATAACGGCGTTAAACGCAAAGCGTGTCTGGTCATTCGCTGACTTACGTCCGCGCAACCAGACAAATATAGCAAATAAAAACAGGATGTAACCGGCCATTCTGTGCATAAACTGCACCAGCCCGTCATCCTCGAAGAAGTTACGCCAAACGGGCTGCAGATCAAACGGCTGCGGCGGGAGGAAGCCCCCGGCCATCAGCGGCCAATCTGGATAGGCGCGACCGGCGTCTATCCCTGCTACCAGCGCGCCAAGCAGGATTTGCAGGAACGTGAAACCGATCAAAACAGAACCAAGCCGTGCAAGCCCGGCATCACCGCTGCGACGCGCCTGTAACAGGTCGCTTTGACTGCGCCCTAACTGATAGACGTACCAGGCAATGAACCCGAATATCACAAAGGCCAGGCCGAGATGTGTCGCAAGCCGGTAAGATGCAACATCAAGCATGCCCTCTTCCAGACCAGACGAGACCATCCACCAACCGATAAAGCCCTGCAAGCCCCCCAACACGCCGATGAACAAAAGCTTTTGCGTCCATCCCGAAGGAATTTTCCGCGCCGCCAGAAAGCCTACAAAACCTACTGCCCAGACAAGACCAATAAAGCGCCCAAGTTGCCGGTGGCCCCACTCCCACCAATAGATGACCTTGAATTCGGCCATTGTCATCCCTTTGTTTTGCAACTGATATTCCGGAATGGCGCGGTACTTGTCGAACTCCGTTTCCCATTCAGCCACCGTCATTGGTGGCAGGGCACCTGTAACGGGCTTCCATTCCGTGATCGATAAGCCGCTATCAGTCAGGCGGGTCAGGCCGCCCACGACGATCATCACGACGACAAGGGCAAAAAGCGTCATAAGCCATAGGCGGATGCCACGGCGTGCGCCGCCAGATTTTGCATCAATAACACCGGGTGCGGCGGCCTGTTTGGGCGTGTCGCCGACCTCTTCAAAAATGCTGCGTTTGGTGGGCATTGCAAACCTTTATCTGTCTGGGTCGGAACGTATTCCCGGTACGTGCTGGCTTCAAGCGTCAGGGTGACGCGCGTGGCACGTTTTTCACATGCCTGGCGCAGAACGAACTTAACCCTTTGATTTCATGATATTGCAAAGGCCATGATCGGTTGCAAATCGGTACAGGCGGATGCGCAAACGTCGCCCTTTCAAGATCACCGTCGCGACAATCGGTTAACCTTTCTCTTTCCAGCGCACCATTTGCCGCATGATCCCGTGCAGCACCTGCGTATCCGCACGGGTTAGCGGCATCCGTGACCAAAGATTGCGCAGGTTTAGCTTCATGTTCGCTGCCTTGTGTTCAGGGAAAAAGAACCCGGCTTCTTGCAGGCGTTCCTCATAGTGATCGCAAAGCTTTTCAATCTCAATCTGCGCGGCCCAATCGCCCACCGCATCCACGCGAGCCGCATCAACAGGCACGCTATCGCGTCGCCATTCATAACCCGTCAGCAACACGCATTGCGCAAGGTTGAGCGACGGAAACTCTGGATTCACGGGGACCGAGATGATCGCGTTTGCCCGTGCGATATCTTCGTTTTCCATGCCAGAGCGTTCGGGACCGAACATCACTGCAACCTTACCACCCGCAGCGATGCGCTTGCGGGCATCCTGCATTGCCGTCTCTGGTGTCAGCACCGGTTTCGTCAGTCCGCGGGGCCGCGCCGTCGTGGCGTAAACATAATCGCAATCGGCGATGGCCGCAGGGGTATCATCGAAGATCTGCGCTTCATCCAAGAGCCGCCCTGCCCCGCTGGCCATGGCGACAGCCTTTTGATTGGGCCAGCCATCACGTGGCGCAATGATGCGCATCCGATCAAGCCCAAAATTCCACATCCCCCGCGCGGCAGCCCCAATATTCTCTCCCATTTGTGGGCGGATAAGGACAAAGGCGGGCTGTGGAACGAGGCTGGGCATTTTGCTTCCTGTCAGGCGTGGCGGCCTGATACGTGGCACAAACCGCGAAGGCAAGCACCCCATAGCCAAGCGTGACGATCCCCGCTAGAACCTTCTGAACCAACAAGAATACGGGATCGTCCCCATGTCCGACACCGCAGATACCCCGCAGATTTATCTGATCACCCCGTCTGAATTTGATCTTTCAACATATCCAGCACAGCTTGCCGCATGTTTGGACAAAGTTGCCGTGGCTTGTGTGCGTCTGGCGCTTGGCACCAAGGACGATGCGCGCATCATCAAGGCTGCTGATGCCCTGCGCGAGGTGACCCATACAAGGGACGTACCGCTCGTCATTGATAGCCACATGCTGATGGTGGGTCGGCTGGGCCTCGATGGTGTGCATCTGACCGATGGCGCGCGGTCCGTCAAAAAGGTGCGTAAGGAGTTGGGCGAGGATGCGATTGTTGGCAGCTTCTGTACCAATTCGCGCCACGATGGGATGACCGCCGGAGAACTGGGAGCTGATTACGTCAGCTTTGGCCCGGTCGGCGTAACGTCCTTGGGCGATGGCAGACAGGCCGAGGCCGAACTATTTGAATGGTGGTCTATGATGATCGAGGTGCCGGTTGTCGCCGAAGGCGCGCTGAGCCTCGATTTGGTAAGCCAACTGGCCCCTCACACCGATTTCTTCGGAATCGGAGACGAGGTTTGGAACAGTGATGATCCGGTAAAGACTCTTGATGCGTTTTCTGCAGCGATGGGCGGTGGGTAGCGCCCTTATGGCAAGCTTTCCGCGCCATACGTTTCTGTTGCTGACTGAAACAACCCATCGCGCACGGCGTCTTCGACCGCCCTTGCCAACGCCTTGCGGTCGGCGAAGCTGCTGACTTGGACAGGGGTATGATAAATGACATGCACAGCCCCCTGTCGCTTTGCAGCTAATGTATGCAACAGATGCGGACCAAGTGCCATGTCGCCCCACCAGCCGTAGAACCGTGGATCGGCCCGTGGCGGAGCGATGTAATTGACTGTGACGGGTTGGATTTGCAGTGTTTCGCGCAACGCATCGTCAAAGAATGCCGCAAACAGCGTCGGTTTAAACGGCAGGACCTGCAGACCGTCGGTCGAGGTGCCTTCAGGAAAAAACAAAAGCTTATGTCCCGCTGCCAGCCGAGTTCGGAAGACCGCAACTTGTGCAGCGGCTTCGCGCCGGTCACGGCGGATAAAGACCGTTCCGGTTGCACGAGCGATAAAGCCGATGCCTGGCCAACCCGCGACCTCGGACTTTGATACGAAATAGATCCGCTTTCGGGCATTCAACGCAAAGATGTCCAGCCATGACGAATGGTTGGCCACCACCGCCCCGGATCCTGTCATAGGTGCACCTGTGCTTTCGAACCGAATGCCCAAAACAAAGAAGGCGGCACGGCTGACGAATTGGGCGATGTGCGGTGTGATTGGGCGTTTCACTCCATAAAGCGGACGCTCGATCAATCGAGTGAACAACAGCAGCATAAGGCCGCAAAGCAGCAGTGCAACAAGCGGGATCGCACGTCTTGCCGCGCGAAACCAACCGCGAGAGCCAATCCTGTCGACAGGGGGAGGTACAGGGCTATCCCAGATTTCAACCACGGGGTGTCGGCCCCATGCCAAGACGTTGGCGCTTTGCATTTGCTACGCTGGCAGTCGGAAGGATCATGCAAATGTCGGTCGTATTGAAGGCATGATCGATAAAGGCCCCATCGCCAACAACCCCACCAAGGCGCAGGTAGGCCTTGATCAATGGAGGCATGTCACGCATTGCCTGCGCCCGGTCGATATCATCAGGCGGCAAAAGGTTCATCGCAGTCGCAGTCGGGCCAATCGCACGGACCCGGTAGCGTTCCGGGGCACGATACCGATGATAAAGCAGGCTAAGCTGTGCGGACTTGGCCAATAAATCCGTGCCGCGAAAGGATGCGACACCGAACAAAACATCGATTTGGTGGGACATGACGTAGTCTGAAAGCGCCTGCCAAAGATGCAGCAACGCCGTGCCACCGCGATAATCAGGATGCAGACATGCCCGGCCCAATTCCAATAGCCGTTCACCGGATGCCCTAAGAGGCGCAAGGTCATATTCATCTTCGCAATAGAATTGACCCGCTGCATTGGCAGCCAATACATCCATAAGGCGGTAGACACCCACCACGTTCTGTTCTGCGCGGCGCCTCAGATCACGCAGAATCAGGTGGGTGGCGTGCACATCGTACTGATCGCGCTCAAGACGCCTGACATGATCAACGGCAGGTCCATCGCCGCCCAATTCGGTCACAAAGACGTCGTATCGTAAGCGCTGTACCTGGCTTAGATCTTCATCGCTATTGGCAACTTCGACCTCGAAAGCCGTATCAGTGATTGTCGTGTTCTTGAGGTTCACGGGGCCCCATTTACTTTTCTGTCACTGGGTTAACCTTTTGCTAACCCTTGCGCCACTAGGTCTGTCTAGGTGACGATAACAATTTTAGGTATGTATATCCTTTGGGTTGTGCTTATTCTTCATACACCATGGTTAGCAATACACGTGATCCATCAATGACCACTTTACCTTCCTCGCGAAAGTTGACGGTGATCTTCCCGCCAATATTCGACTGGACCTGGCCGGTCCCCCAATCTGGACGGGTGGGATGGCGCACAAGCATACCGGGTTCAAGAATTGCGTTGATGTCCACCACAGTCTTTCCTTTTGTAAAGGAGCATTCTCAATGACCCCTGATCTTGCCGCCCTTGTGGGTTCGCGTATCTGCCATGACCTTATCAGCCCAATTGGGGCGATCGGCAACGGTGTCGAGCTTTTATCGCTGACCGACGGTGATACCGGCCCTGAAATGCAGTTGATCAACGAAAGCGTGCAAAATGCAAATGCTCGCATCCGGTATTTTCGTATCGCTTACGGCGCGGCGGGTGATGGTCAGATGATTGGCCGAGCGGAGATCATGTCGATTTTGGCGGCAACGGCGCGTGGCGGGCGGTTTACGTATTTCTGGAATGTAGAAGGCGACCAGCAGCGCAATCTGGTCCGGTGTGCGTTATTGCTGATGCAATGCTTTGAGGCGGCGTTGCCCATGGGCGGTGACATCCATGTGGTTGAAGACGGCGATCATTGGCGGCTGAGTGCGGATGGCCCGCGATTGAGCGTGGATGGCGCGCTTTGGGACACGATGACAAAACCCGTGGTAGGTTACGAGTACTCTGCGGCACAGGTGCAATTTGCGCTGATTCCCAGTGTAATGGCTGCGGCGGGGCGTAAACTGCACCTCACCATGGACACTGACAAGCTGATCGCGACGTTTTAGGAACGCACCGTACCATTGCCAGTGACCAGATACTTGAAGCTGGTCAATTGGGTCGCCCCAACCGGGCCCCGCGCATGGAGTTTTCCAGTGGCAATCCCGATTTCCGCCCCCATACCGAATTCCCCCCCATCGGCGAATTGTGTGGAGGCGTTTCGCATCAATATGGCGCTGTCGAGTTCATGAAAAAACCGGCCGGCGGTCGCATCGTTTTCGGTAATGATGGCATCTGTGTGATTGGAACCATACGTCCTGATATGGGCAATTGCTTCGTCTAACCCGTTCACCACTTTGGCAGCGATGATCATATCAAGGAATTCACGTCCAAAATCATCGTCTTTTGCGGCTTTAGTGCCTTTCAGACTACCATTGCTACGGACTTCAACGCCTGCTGCAATCAACGCATCGCTTAGCACGTCTCCGTATCTGTCATGAAAGACCTGATCGACAAGCAGCGTTTCAGCTGATCCGCATATGCCCGTGCGCCGGGTTTTGGCGTTCACGATCACAGCCTTCGCTTTTTCGAGGTCGGCGTCGCCATCTACGTAAACATGGCAGATGCCTTCGAGATGGGCGAAGACAGGCACTCGCGCCTCGCGTTGCACAAGCCCGACCAGACCCTTGCCACCACGTGGCACGATCACATCGATATGGTCGGTGGCTTGCAGCATGGCGGTGACTGCGGCACGATCCCGTGTGGGGATCAGTTGCACAGCCGTTTCAGGCAGGCCCGCAGATTTCAGGCCGGCGGCAAGGCAGCCATGAATGGTTTGAGAGGAATGGAAACTCTCAGATCCGCCGCGCAGAATGACCGCATTACCGGATTTCAGGCAAAGTGCGCCTGCATCAGACGTTACATTGGGGCGACTTTCGTAGATCACGCCGATTACGCCAATGGGGGTACGCACGCGCTGGATATGCAAACCATTGGGTTGGGTCCATTCTTCGCTCACCTCACCAACGGGGTCGGTTTGGGCTGCTACGGCGCGCAGACCATCGACCATGCCCTGGATGCGGACCTCATCCAGCATCAACCGGTCCATCATGGCAGGTGAAAGACCCTTATCAGCACCAAACGCCAGATCTTTTTTGTTCGCCGCGATGATCGCATCACGCTGCGCCCAAACCTGATCAGCAGCTGCATTCAGCGCTTGTGCCTTTTGATCTGCACTTGCCGTGGCAAGGATCGCTGCAGCCGCACGTGCATCGCTGCCGATTTGCACCATCATGGGGCCGATTGTGTTCTGTTCGTTCATCGTTGTCTCCTACAGCACCATATCATCGCGATGGATCAACGCAGCACGGCCTTCATAGCCCAGAATATCGACAATGTCAGCGCTGCGCCGCCCCATGATCGCGCGCGCCTCAGCGCTGGTATATCGTATCAGGCCTTGCCCCAATTGCGTATCATCAGAATCCATAATGGCCACCAGATCACCGCGTCCGAAACTCCCGTGGATCTGTGTCACACCGGCGGGCAGTAGGCTTTTGCCGCGTGCCAGCGCATCTTTTGCACCAGTATCGATTGTCACGGTCCCGCGTGGCTTCATCGAGGCGATCCAGCGTTTTCGTGCTGCTTGCGGGTCGGTCTGGGCAGCAAACCACGTTGCCTTGGCCCCGTTTTCGAGCTTGCCCAAAGGATACAGCGATGTCCCAAGCGCGATCGCCATTGCGCAACCTGCCTCTGTCGCGATACGCCCCGCGATGATCTTTGTAATCATTCCACCCTTGGAAAGGCCCGAACCGGCATCGCCCGCCATGGATTCGATCTCTGGCGTTATTTTATCTACGTTATCAATATGTTTCGCGGTGTTCTTTGTCTTGGGGTTGGCTGTATAAAGACCGTCAACATCCGAGAGCAGGATCAGTTGATCGGCACCGATTGTCACTGCAACCTGAGCGGCAAGCCGATCATTGTCGCCATAGCGGATTTCGTCTGTGGCGATGGTGTCATTTTCATTGACGATGGGAACTACATCGAAGCCCAGCATGGTTTCCATGGTGGCACGGCTGTTGAGGTATCGTCGGCGATCTTCGGAGTCTTCAAGCGTGACAAGAACTTGCCCTGCTGTGATGCCGTGCGGTGCAAGTGCTTCTTCATACGCGCGGGCGAGTTGAATCTGGCCCACTGCTGCAGCAGCCTGAGACTGTTCGAGGGCCAATGACATCATCGGCAGGCCCAATGCGCCGCGCCCAAGTGCGATAGAACCTGACGATACAAGGATTATGTCGGTGCCGCGTGCCTTGATCCGGGCGACGTCACTGGCAAGCGATGTCAGCCAGTCGTGCCGCAGCTTCCCCGTCTCTGCATCTACCAGCAGTGCCGAGCCAATTTTGACGACGAGCCTTTTGGCGTCACTTAAGGCTGCCATGGCGCGTCGTCCTCTTCTGCTGCGGCCTCCTTGCGGTGGCGCAGCCGGTCTTCGTCAATCTTTTCGCGCAAGGCGCGCAGCACATCGGGAATGCCTTCACGGCTGACGCCGGACATCTGCATCACGGGGCCATCAGCCACGGCGGCGATTTCGTCGCTCAGAAAGGCCCGTTCTTCGTCATCCAACGTGTCGATTTTATTCAGAACCGTGATGCGCGGCTTTTCAGCCAGTGCGCCTCCATAGGCCTCAAGTTCTTTAATGATAGTGGTCAGGTCACCCGCCGGGTCGCCAGAGGTGCCGTCGATCAGGTGCAACAGAACCGCGCAGCGTTCCACATGGCCGAGGAAAGTATCGCCCAGCCCCCTCCCCTCCGACGCGCCTGCGATCAGGCCGGGGATATCCGCGACAACGAATTCCACATCATCTATGCCAACCACACCCAGATTGGGGATCAAAGTAGTGAACGGGTAATCAGCCACCTTCGGACGGGCATTCGAGGTTGCGGCGAGGAAAGTCGATTTACCAGCATTAGGTTTACCGAGCAGTCCCACATCCGCGATCAGTTTCAGGCGTAGCCAGATCGTGCGCTCAATTGCTTCTTGGCCCGGATTGGACCGGCGCGGAGCCTGGTTCGTAGCGGTCTTGAACCGAAGATTGCCCCATCCCCCATTACCACCTTTAGCAATAATGATGCGCTGTCCTACCTCGGTCAGATCAGCGATAACCGTCTCTTCGTCTTCGTCGATGATTTCAGTTCCGACTGGCACGCGCAGCACCTTGTCGTCGCCATCCTTGCCGGTCCGCTGGCTGCCCATTCCAGCCTGCCCGTTGCCCGCAAAGAAATGCTGCTGATAGCGGAAGTCGATCAGCGTGTTCAGCCCTTCGACAGCCTCGACCACCACATCGCCACCTTTGCCGCCGTCGCCGCCGTCCGGGCCGCCATATTCGATGTATTTCTCTCGCCGGAACGAGATACAGCCGGACCCACCGGCACCCGACCGGATATAGACCTTGGCAAGATCGAGGAATTTCATAGGGCTGGCTTTCCGCGGCTGTTCAGATCAGCGCGATACTCTATTGTTGTGCGCTTCTCAAGCGGTCCCAATCGGCACGGCTCAGACGCCGCTGATGAACCAGAGCGGGAAAGCCGCGCGCCTTGCTGTGAATGTAACAGGTTTGCCAATGCACAAAACCCAGTTTTGCGAGGATACGGGCCGAGGTCGGGTTGTCATACCAGGTGGAGCCGGTCAAAAGATCGCGGTCCGTTGTCTGGAAGGCGTGGTCGACGGCCTTGGACGTGGCACGGCTGATGATACCCTGCCCATGGTGGTCGGGGTGCAGCATGTAGCCCAAGTCTCCATTTGTGACGCCGATAGAGCCGATAAGCCGATCATTGATGCAGATGGCCCAGACAAAACCGTTGCCTTTGTAGGGCTTGCTTCGCCCACGCGTAAAGTCGTTGCTTGCAGGCCAGGGCCAACCGCCCAGTTGTCGGACAACGGACCAGTACGACACCATCGCATGCAGATCATCGAAATCAGTCGGCCGAATGTTGCGATACGTCAGGTCAACCATTCTGCAGCGACTCCCAGCGTTCACGCGCAAGTTCCATCCGACGCCCGTCTACATCGGCGTTCCGAGCTTGCGAGAAATGAACTTTTCCACCGACATCCGTAAAACCCAGTTTCTGAAGCACCCGACGGGAACCCCGGTTTGCGACAAAGTGGCTTGACTTGATCAAGGGATCATCACTGGTCGCAAAGTGATGGGCGACAATCGCCTGGCCTGCCTCGGTCATGTACCCCTTGCCCCAGACACGCGGCGCGGACCAATAGCCCAATTCACCACCGATTGAGATGATGCCGACAAAACCCACCTGATCCGTGATCACCCAAAGCATTCCCAACTCTCCTGCTTTGACGCGCATCAGAAATGCCGTCGCATCGTCCATCGTATATGGATGGACGACATGGGTAAGCCATTTGGAAACCTCGTAATCCCCAGCATACCGAACAACATCCTGTAGATCGCCCTCGCGCAGCGCGCGAAGGGTCAACCTGTCGGTCCGAAATGTTGGGACGGTCATGACCCTATTTTAAGCGTATATGTCCACGTGGGCACGGTCGCGTTGCGCGACACCGAAAAAGCTTCGGCATCACCCAGATAATCAAAGCCGCAGTTGGTCAGCACACGGGCTGAGCCGGGATTGTCCTGAAACGCCTCGGCAAAGATATGCTCTGACTGGTGCGGGTTGGCAGCAATCAGGGTGCGCACGGCCTCGGTCGCGAAACCGGTGTTCCAAAAGGCTGGCGCGATCCAATAAAAAATCTCGGACTGGGCACGATCCATCCGTTCAAGGCTAATCAGCCCCAACGCCTCGGCATGGCCATGGCCGGAGCCGTCGATGACCCACACATCCTCTGTCCGGTCGACTTGGCTGGCCCGTTCGATCATCGCCTCGACCGTCCCGGGAGGGAGGGGATGGGGCATCGCACGGGTGCCGCGGGCCACACGGTCATCACCGGCGTACATCGCAATTAATCCAGCATCGGATTTGCGGCATGGACGCAAGACAAAGCGATCGGCTGTGATCGTGTCCTGAACGGTGATTTCTTCGTGCTTCATTGCTTTCCCTCCTCGAAAACAACTGACGTCTTGCCACGGCTTTATTTCAAGATGGTGGCGAAACTATGAATAAAAAAGGGGACCGGCTCTCACCGATCCCCCCAAATGTGTTACCTGGAATTTTCGGCTTATTCAGCGGCCTCCGCCACTGGGAGAACCGAGATAAAGGTGCGGCCTTTGAGGCCCTTGTGGAACTTCACGGCCCCTTCGGCAGTTGCAAAGATTGTATGATCTTTGCCCATACCAACGCCGGTGCCTGGCCACATCTTTGTGCCACGCTGGCGCATGATGATGTTGCCGGGAATGACGGCTTCGCCGCCGAATTTCTTTACACCAAGGCGGCGACCAGCTGAGTCGCGCCCGTTACGGGATGAACCGCCTGCTTTTTTATGTGCCATTGGTTACTCTCCTTAGCCTTTTGCCAGTTCTTTGGCCTGGTCGATCCAGCCTTCACGCTCGATCCGGCCTTTGAACGACAGTTTCTCGTCCATAGCAGCTACATCTGCTTCGGTCCATGCTGCGATCTGGGCGAACGTGGTCACGCCAGCTTCATGCAGCTTTTTCTCCAAAGCCGGGCCAACGCCGGACAGCTTTTTCAGATCGTCGGCGCCGTCGGATTTGGCGGGTGCCGCAGCTTTTTCTGCCTTTGGCTTTTCTGCCTTCGGCGCGGTTTCTTTCTGTGGTGCCGCTTTCTTTGCTGGCTTGGCTGCAGGGATCGCAACAACACCAGCACCCGACACTGCGGCCATGACACCAGATTTGTCAGCGCCTTTTTCCAGGATATCAGCGATGCGTACCAGCGTCAGTTGCTGACGATGTCCCTTTTTACGCTGACTACCGTGCTTCCGGCGACGCTTAACGAAGTTTACGGTCTTTTCGCCTTTGATCTGGTCAATCACTTCGGCCTGAACGCCCGCACCTTCGACCAATGGCGTTCCCACCGTGGAGCCGACCATCAAAACTTCGTTGAATTGGACTTTGTCGCCAGCATTCGCTGCCAGCTTTTCGACACGCAGAACATCGCCTGATGCGACCTTGTACTGCTTGCCGCCGGTTTTCAGAACCGCAAACATACTATCTTCCTTTATCTTCCGCGTCTTACGAGGCCCCGGATAACTCCGGCGTTTGGTACCTGTGGACAGCGCGCCCTTGGGCGAGTTTTCGCAAGTGATCAGCAAAAGCCTTGCTGAGATGCGGGCTTATGTGACCAATAACCCCACAAGTCAAGGCAAAAGAAGGTTCAAAAACCCATGCGACTTTTTCTACTGACGATCGTGACGCTTGCCGCCTGCAGCGAAGAGGCCAGTCATCTGGGCAACCCTTTGCTGTTACCTATATCAGGTATCAATACGGCAATCGGCAACGCGGCGTATGATCAGCGCCGCGGACAGGTTGAAATCATCGTCAAGAGCAATTTCGATGCAATACGCAATGACATCAATACAGGCGGCGGTCCGGTGTTGACCGAAGCCATGGATGCTGCTGGCATACCATTGGAAGACCGTCCCGCCCGTATCATCCAGCTGCAATCAAACATGGGGCTATATGCGGGAAATCCGGGTGCGCTGGTTGTCGCTTTGATGGTGTATGGCGGCTAACGCCTAAAAGGATCCAACCGCCGAGTCGCGCTGTGCCACCAGGTTCCAGAACGCCTGAGATTTTGCAATATCATCAGCCAAATCCTGCGGTATGCCGCGCGCAATCATCCGCAGATACAGCGTTTCGGGATAGCCCGGGCTAACCGGCGGAACACTAACCCGCGGGTTGATATCAACCGCCCGTGCCCGCGCCGCATCGGGGCAATTCCGCGTGGGGTTGCCGGATGCTGTGCGACCTTCACTTTCAAGCTTTTGTACCGCCGCAAAATAGATTGCACATTCACTTACAACCAATGCCTCTTGCCTTGGATCATCAAGCGGGAGGCTCGGATCACCTTCGATTGCCGGCGCCTGGTCGCACGCCGCCACAAAAAACAAAGCAAGAGCGGCCAAGGTCAATCGAAGCAAGAGGGCGATCCTTACAATGGTTAGTGACGGGCAGAATACCCATCAGACTAAGATTGCCAAGGCCTCAAAGCTCTTGACTGACCATGAAACGCGACGCGGCCAACCCAAGCGACCGCGAGATATCATCAAACATGCCGTTAAAAGCTGTAAACAATGCATCATTCACATCCTCGCCGGCAGCACTTTCTGAGAAGGCGATATAGGCGTCCATGTCTGCATCCGAAAGCGGCTGATAGGCCATGAGCAGGAAGGAATAGACCCATTCTGTCGTGTTACTTCGGATCTCACCCTCTTGCGCCCAGACATCTTGCAGGGCGCTATCGGGTGTCACGCCAGGCGGCATCGCACCGCCGTCAATCAACCCCATATAAAATGCGTAATTTGAATTGAGCGCACCAACAACGTTCGCTTCGATAAGATCATTCGCCTCGACAAAGGATTTGACCTTCAAATAGCGGGCCGTTTCATCAGCGATGGCGATAGCGGCCCGATCCTTGCTGGCTTCTTCAACCGCATCGTCCAGCAAAGCACGGCGGGCGCTGACTTCAAGCCCGATAATCGTCTCACCAGGTTCAGAAGTGTAGAAAGCAATCATCGCATCGATGTCATCACCTTCCAAGGCTTCGCCAAATGCGCCCCGGACCTCTTCGTACATCATTTCAGGATCGTAGATCTGCGAAACGGCAGCGTTCCATGTGCCGTTGGTACGTCCAGGGAACATGTCAGCGGCAATTGTCTGGCCATATTCGACACCTTCTTCCCGCATGATCTGCAGCATGTCCGGCAAGCCAAGCGCGTCAAACAACGCGTCTACCTTTGCGTCATGATTGTCCTGCGCGGCCACTGGCCAGGCCGCAATTGACAGAGTTGCAGCCAATGTGAATGCAGTAAACCGTGACATGGCAGATCCTTCCAACGCGTCGTGTTTGACTAGTGATATGGTCGAGGCGACGCTTTTCCAAGGGGACTGACAGAATTGTCAGTGCTGCGGATTGGGTCTTGCCAGCGCCTAATGCGGGCATTAGGACAGCGCAACCCCCCGCGGAGAGGTGCCGGAGTGGTCGAACGGGGCGGTCTCGAAAACCGTTGTGGGTGCAAGCCCACCCAGGGTTCGAATCCCTGTCTCTCCGCCACCCTACCCCATTGCCCTTTTTTCCTTGATACGTTAGGCTTTAGAGCATCTTTCGGAGTATACGCAGGGAGTATATTGATGCCCGAATATCCGGCCACAACCCTGGCTTTGAACAAGGGCAAATACTACGTGTTCCTGACGATCCCTGCGGAGTTGCGTGAACACTTCAATGGCAGGAAGCAACTCAAACGCTCGACTGGAACCAGTGACCACAGGGACGCACGACGTAGGCAGTACAAGATTACCACCGATCTTTACGCAGACCTGGATGCTTGCAAACCGGATATCCGTGACATGATCAGTGATCTACTGGGCTACATTGGGGAAGCTGACGAAGTGCAGCGCATGGAAGATGAGGGACACCTTGAGGGCCTTATCCAAGGCGCAAAGAACCTCGAGTACGGTGAAGACCCCCAGGATGACCTTGCGGTCGATGTGGTGAATGAGAACGCCGCCAAGGCACTTGAGGTATACCATGAGTGGAAGGCCAAGACATCGGCCCCTGCCCCGACCGCAGATAGTGTCCTGTATTCGGTTGCGGCCAAGGAGTACCTCGAGACACAGCCATATGGACCTGTGAAGACAATGAACGATTGCAGGAATTCGTTACGGCAGTTCGTCGAACACGTCGGGGACAAGCCATTGCAGGACGTCACGGCGGTGATGATCCATGGATACGCGGAACACCTCGGGCAAACCTTTGCTCGCAAGACCGTCGCCAAGAAGATCAGCTTTGTGAAGCGTATGTACGACCACGCGGTGCGCAAAGGTTGGGTGCCACATAACGTCTTTGCAGGTCTAGTGTTGGATAAGAAGGTCGGGAACCCCCACAACGGAAATCGTGCCTTTCACAGGGCAGATTCGTCAGGTGGATTAAGGACCGCAACTGTATAAGGCCAGAACGCACTGCCCCATAGGTAAATCCCGGGCATACGAGGTGATCGGCATCGCGGATGGGAGGAAGACCGTCCAAGAAGATCGACAGCGGCATGTTGATCGCCACGCCCGGGAACGTGAAGAACGAGAGACTGACCGTGCGTATCTTTCCGAGCGCTGGGACAATCAGCCCGAAAAATCCAATGAAAACAACAAGCATACCTCAAAACCAGCTTGCGAGGCGGTCGAAATGATCCCGCAGCAGGAGGTTGATGGAAAATGTTGCAATTACAGTGGCTTAAATTAGGGACCCCTTACGTAAGAAAATACGATGAGTATTACCCTTAGTGTAACACCTAAGGTACACCCCAGTATCACCAAAGGTATCTACCCAACGTGATGTTGGTAGGTAGTCAGCCCCGTAGCAGTACAGCTTAGAGATACACCCCGAGTGAACACCGGGTGATGGGCCGGTGATGTATGTCGGGGATGGACACGATCACCTGACATGAGTGGTACTGCCTAGACCGGTACCCATCACAGTCATACTCAACATAACCCTTCCCTCTGCCCGTGTGGTCGAGGATTTTCACTTCCATCCAGAAACCATGCAACACAAGGGGTCCTACAAATGCACCTCTCGTGTATCAAACCGCTGAAATCGGTGGTAAGACTTTGCGGGAACAACTTGAGGTCACCATGACCAGCCGTTCGTACCAGAGGGCACCTGATGGGTTCGAAGGTGCCGCATCGGGGACCAAGGCCGCAATCATTCGGCGGATCATCTCGAGTTATCGAGAGAGAGCCAAGAGCGAACTGCCGGAACTGGTTGAGTTGATCCAGAGTGAACGCCGGGGTGGTGCTGTGTTGATGCGAGAGCAGGCCAACGGTAATCGTCAGGGTGCGGCACCACTGTTCCCTCGGGCTTCGAATACCGCATCGACATCAGCAAGTCGGCGAACCTTCGAGGACCTCTTGAACGAAAGCAGGTAACATAAACATTGGCGCAGCAGCTTAGCGCTTGCTGCGTCATTTCAGCGTAAGGAGTTACAAGAACAAATTGGCACGCTATGGATGCGTAGCTACGCAACTCATGCAAAGACTTGGAAATGACAACAGACTTCAAAGTTCCAAAGTACCTTGTCGTACTGTCATCGCTCGGACGAATCGTCGTGCGTACGGTTTCGCTAGTTTCATTACCAGCAGCGGTCTACTTCATGCTTACCGAGTTCAATGCAGACCACTTTCAAAGAGGAGGCGCGGCTTTGATCGCTGTCGCCATCTTCATGATTGCGGTAACTGTCGGTCGGTTGAGGAGGCAGATTGCCAGGGTAGAAGCTGTGCGACGACACTTCTTAGTTCTACCGACAGGCGGAGGCCAAATACTATCAGAATCCAACACTTTGTTGAACGAGTTTGAACGAGATATCGCTTGGTTTGTCCGAGTAGAAGTTCTGTATCTCATAGTTGGGACGCTTCAATGGGGATACGGAGACCTTTTTCATGGTTGGTATCATGGATAACACCAACCGGAACGAGTTGAGCGAATAGCGTCAGGCACAACGGAGTATACGGACGGTATTTATTAGAGTATACACATCCAATTTTCTTCAATAAAATAAGGACTCGGACGAAGATCAATAGTTTCCCTGTCTCTCCGCCATAACTTATCGACCCACCCTGTCCCGACAATCCCGCGCCCGTCAGTATACTTTACCGACCTAGAACCAATTCGGCCATAAGACCGCCCAGCTTCTTGCTTTCTCCCAACCGCAACACACCCCCATGCGTGCGCGCAACATCCGCCACAATGGACAGACCAAGCCCAACGCCGCTGCCCTTGTCTTGATTGCGCGCGGGATCAAGCCGCACGAAGGGGCTGATGGCATCTTCGCGTTGGTCGGGTGGGATACCAGGCCCATCATCCTCGACCCAGAACCGGACAGCACGGTCAGTGACGCTGACGCCAATCTCGGCCCGTGTCCCATAACGCAACGCATTGTTGATCAAGTTGTCCAAAGCACGACGGAGGGCCAGTGGCCGCATCTCAATCGCGTCACGCGGGCCTTGTAGTCCGCCCAGTTTCACCGGTTGCCTCATCCGTTCGGCATCCGCGAGAACCGTCTCGACCAGTTCCGCAGGCACGACTTGTTCCAGGCTATCGCTGGCATCGCTGCGGGCAAAGTCCAAAAACCCATCCAGTAGGCGCTGCATATCATCAACATCCCGGATCAGAGGAGCGACGTCATCCTCGTCCATCATAGACAGACCCAACCGCAAGCGGGTCAGCGGTGTCCGCAGATCATGGCTGACCCCCGACAGCATGAGCGTCCGGCTTTGCGTCTGCCGCTCCAACCGGTTGCGCATATCAAGAAAGGCCATACCAGCCGCCCGAACCTCGACCGCGCCGGTTGGCGTAAACCGTGTCATGCGTCCCTTGCCATAGTCAGCCGCCGCCGCGGCCATCCTTTTGATCGGACGCAACTGATTGCGCAGAAAGAAATAGGCAACCGCCGTCATCAGCGCCCCCATCACGACCATGATCACCAGCAGCTGATGCGGATTGGACGCCGAAACCCGCCGGCGCGAAAAATCCATCTTCAGCGGACCGTGGCGCGTGTCGACCCAGACCACCACACGCCGTCGATCCTTTAGCGAAATGGCCAGGACGTCGGTGATCCCCACGCGCATATTGCGGATCACACTGTTGCCCGTCAGATCGAAGAAGGGCTTGATATCGTCGGGCAGGACGTCTTGCGCTGGCAAATCCGTGTCAATCTGCAACGGGGCATCGAGCCGTGCAATCGCGTCGCGTGCCGCCTGCAAATCGGGGGCGGCATTAGCCGTATCGATAAGAAAGCGCAGCTCAATGGTTACCGCACTTGTCATCAACCGCGTCACTCCGTCAAAGTGACGCTGAATAAACACAACCGAGACAAGCAATTGCAGCAGGATCACTGGCAAAATCAGGATCAACGCAGCGCGCGCATAGATGCCGCGTGGCATATAGTTTTTCAGCCATCCAAAGACCATGCCGCCACGCTAACGGGCTTGTCTGCAAATCGAAAGAGACGATCATGAGCATCCCCGCCGAAACGTCCTATCCGGTTGGCGAGCCGTTCACGTTGGCTGAGAACTTGCAGGTTGTTCTGGCCTCCAACCCGTCACCGATGACCTTTTGGGGGACCAATACCTACCTCTTGGGCAAGGATTGTCTGGCCATTATCGACCCTGGGCCCGAAAACGCACAGCATTTTTCCGCATTGCGCGCTGCAATTGGCACGCGATCTGTTCAGCATATTCTTGTTACTCACAGCCATCTCGATCACTCCCCGCTTGCCCGATCGCTGTCCCGGCATTGCGGCGCGCCTGTTCTTGCGTTTGGCGATCATCGCGCTGGCCGAAGCAATGTCATGAAGTCCCTCGCCGCTGATGGCCTGACCGGTGGCGGCGAAGGGATCGATACCGCGTTTGCACCTGACATCCATCTTGCGGACGGCGATATCGTTGGCGGCGACTGGGGAGAAGTGCGCGCCATCCACACGCCAGGACATATTGGGAATCACCTTTGCTTTCATTGGCAGGATGTCCTTTTCACAGGTGATCACGTCATGGGATGGGCAAGTTCGCTGGTCTCTCCTCCCGATGGGGATCTGACCGATTTCATGCGTTCTTGCCGCACATTACAGAAGATTGACGTGGCAAAATACTATCCAGGGCACGGCCCGGTGATCACCGGGCCAACTGCAAGGCTACATTGGCTGCTGGCACATCGCGAAGGGCGCGAGACGCAGATACGCGATGCGTTAGTAGACCGACAACTGACAGTCCCCGCATTGGCACGGCTGATTTATGATGACGTGGCCCCTGCCCTTTTACCTGCGGCCGAACGCAACGTCTTTGCACATTTGATTGACCTTGTGGAACGCGGGCTGGTGGAGGCCTTACCTAGGCTGTCGAACGACGCATTATTTCGCCTAAACGTGCGACGGGATGCCGACGGGACGGGAATGTGAAAATCTACACAAAACCCTCTGGACGGCATGGATTCCCATTGCTATACGGCCCGTCATGTTCCGGCGTAGCTCAGCGGTAGAGCAGTTGACTGTTAATCAATTGGTCGTAGGTTCGATCCCTACCGCCGGAGCCAAAAATCCCCTCAGGGCTTATTGGTATTACTCGATGTAAAGGCTTGTCGGTGACGTGCTCAAACACGCCGTTTGGCCCGTTCGGCTTGCCTAGTTTTCGTAATATCCTTGGTAGTTTCCGTAGGATGCACCATAGCCGTAGCGTTTCATGCCGCGCTTATCGATCTGACCTAGCGTCAGGCCCGCCACGCGCAGATTTACGGCCTCCAGCGACTTCAAGCCGTCAACGACCTGTCTATGCGTCGTGCTGTCCCACTTTACAGCGTATATGATCGTATCGACCGATTGCCCCATAACGCGCGCATCCGGCACGGCAAGTACAGGGGGGGTATCTAGGATGATACGATCATATTTCCCCCGCAGTTCCTTAAGAAGATCAGCAAAGCGTTTTGAGGAAAACAGATCAGCCGCATTCACGGATGATTTTTCACCGATCAGCACATCTGCGCCAAGCTGATCATTGAAGGCTACAGCATCTTCAAGTTTTGAAGTGCCCGACAAGACAGACAACAACCCTTCTTTTGACTTGATATCGAAGTATTCGCGGAACACACGGCGCCGGATATCGCCTTCGATCAGCAGAACTTTTTCCCCCATAGACGCAAAGTTCTGTGCCAGTGAAATAGATAACGTCGTCTTACCTTCGCCGGGAATGGATGAGGTCAGCATGATAATCTGCGGCTGGCGGTCTAGATTGGCCAAAAGCACCGATGTCCGAAGATTGCGCACGGCCTCGGCAGCGGCTGAGTTTGGTTTTTCCGCAATGTATTTGAGCATTCCGGATCTTTTTCGGATTGGAATGAGAGGGATCTGCCCCAAGACCGAGTAACCTGTACGCGTCTCAAGATCTTCACCAATCCGGAATGTGTTCTGCGACAACTCACGTTTAAGAACAAATGCAGCCCCAAGAATAAAGCCCAACAAAAGCGACATGACCAGTATCGGCCCTTTGCGCGGCGCAGATGGACGTGACGGCACAACCGCTTCGCTGAGGATACGGCTATCGGCCTGTTGTATCCCTTGCTGGATACTCGTTTCTTTCAAGCGCGACAGGAATGCTTCGTAAATCAGTCGACTGGCTTCGGCCTCGCGCTGCAATTGTTGTAGTTGGACCAGCTCGTCCGACTGCCGGTCAATGCGCTCTGTCACCTCTGTGATTGACACTTCGAGAGCGGAAATCTGTGCTTCGTTTCGCGCTAAGCCGTCGCTTGTCTGAGCTGTAATGACGCGAACCCGGTCATCGAAACGATCCTGCAAATCCGTATTTCCAGCCAGTAGGCTTTCGAGAATCGCAGTGAGAATGTCATCTTGCGCCAAAACAGCAATCTGTTCACGTGAACCGTCCTGCTGCATCTGCGTCAACGCCGCCTGCCGGTTGCGCAACACTTCATTCTGCGCACGCAACATGTCACGGCGCTCCCGCAGTTCTTTCAGTTGACGGTTGAGCGCGACAAGCCCTTCAGGACTGACCAGATCTGTATTTGTGCTGAATGACTTTAGGGACTCTTCCGCCTGCTCCAACTCAATCTGCAGTTCTGCGACACGTTCGCCCAGCCACGTCGTGGCCTGTTCGGTTTTTTCAAGTTTGATCCTGACCTGATCATCAATGTAAAGTAGGGCCCAACGGTCAGCAATCGCTGCAGATTTTTCGGCTTCTTCTGTCGTAACACGTATCGTGAAGACATAGCTTTGCCGTATGTTTGAGATCTGCGCCCGTTCAAGCACAGCGTCGATGACACCGTCCAAGATCGCAGCGTCCGTCAAAGGCGGGTCCTCCGCAGACCCCGTTCCAATTATGGCCTGCATCGCATTGACAGCAGTATCAACCGAGATGAATGGCGCTTCTTGCAGGGCATCGTTGAATTCGGGATCGCCAACCAGATCCAGGTCCAACACGACACGCTCGATCAGCTCACGTGAACGGATGACCTCTACTTCAGTATTAACGGTTGCCTGATCACCGGACAGACCTGTCACGACATTTTCGATATCGACAACCTGCTGCTCGCGGCTTTCAAGCGCGACAGTCGTGGATGCAGTGTAAACCGGGGTCGCGGCAAAAAACACATAGTAAATGCTCGCAATCAGTGTGACGAACCCCGCAAACGCAATGCGCCACTTTCCACGCCAAAGCGTCGCCAGCAGCTCGGCCAGATCAATCTCGTCACTGTCGGTAGTTAACTGCTGTGCCGCCCGGAGCGAAGGAGAGAGACTGGTCATATCACAATCTAATTGTTGCTTGATGGCTGTCAGACACCTGTCACAAGGAGGCCTAGAATTCAATGCAGCAATGCAAGAGCCCGCATACATGTGCAAATAGGTGCGAAAGAGCCGATGCGGCCAAGTTGATATTGCGTTGTGTGGCCATAAGACGTATCGATCATGTAACCAGCAACTGGGGGTTGCCGACTATGATTGTTGAATGGCTCAACAACTTGTCGCGAGATAGTAAGCGGTTTGTCTTTTTTGCAAGTGATCTGATTGCGGTAATCATTTCATTGCCATTGGCATGTGCGCTGCGCTACGGCAGCTTTCAGTATGAGGTAGCCTTTGCTGCAGCGTTGCCTTTGTTTTTGGCAATGGCAGTGCTTGGACCAGCGATTATCGTCTTTTTTCGCTTGCCAAATATCAAACTCAACGCGTTGGAAGGGACTGCAATCCAGAGCATTGGTAGTGCCGCGATATTTATGGCTTTCGCCGCGATTGCCGTGAGTTTCCTACTGCAAGTGCCAGCCCCACGTTCGGTTCCGTTAATTTTTGCCGCCTTGTTTTTCTTCCTTGCAACCGGAACGCGTATTTTTGCGCTGAAGATCTTACTGACGCTCGACAATCATGACGGCAAACGAGAGCCGGTCGCGATATATGGTGCAGGTGCAGCAGGGATCCAGCTGGCGACGGCGCTTTTACGCTCAACAGAGATGCGACCGGTCTTTTTTGTTGATGACAATGTCAATCTGCATGGTCTGGTTGTTGCTGGGTTGCAGGTCCTGTCGCCCCGAGATCTTAAGCGAGAGATGGCAAAAAGAAACGTTGCCAAGACACTGCTGGCAATGCCTTCGGTCCGTCAAGATCGCAGGGATATGCTGATTGAAATGCTGCACGAACAAGATATTCAGGTGCAGGTACTGCCATCTTACGTTGATATGATCAGCGGCAAAGGCATGCTGTCCAGTTTACAACCTGTTTCGCCTGATCGCCTTTTGGGGCGGGACAAGGTCGATTTGGATACGCCTGAGATTGCAAATACATATGCCGGTCGTGTTGTCATGGTTTCGGGCGCAGGCGGGTCAATCGGCTCAGAGCTTTGCCGACAGCTGGTTGAATGCGGACCAGCACAAATTGTCCTTTTTGACCAATGTGAATACGCACTTTATGCCATCGACGCAGAGCTGCGTGCCATCACCGCAAACACCTCTATTCAAGTGACAACTCGCCTGGGGTCAGTCACGAACCCTGACCGCGTTGCCAGCGTGATCGCAGAGGCCGGTGTCCAAATCATACTGCATGCAGCTGCCTATAAACATGTGCCTTTGGTTGAAGCAAATCCTCTTGAAGGCGCGCGCAATAACGTATTTGGCACGCAGATTGTGGCAGATGCTGCCGAGGCAGCAGGCATTGAACGCTTTATCCTCGTTTCAACAGATAAGGCCGTGCGCCCCACAAGCACGATGGGTGCAACCAAACGAATGGCAGAGCTTGTCATCCAAGACCGTCAAACCCGGTCAACCACCACGAAATTTGCGATGGTACGGTTTGGGAATGTTTTGGGCTCATCCGGCTCCGTTATCCCGTTGTTTCAAAAACAAATTGAACGCGGCGGCCCCGTCACGGTCACACACCCAGAGGTTACCCGTTTCTTCATGACAATCCCGGAAGCATCACGCCTGGTCCTCTTGGCGGGTGCCTATGCCGAAGGCGGCGACGTGTTTGTGCTTGATATGGGCAAGCCGCAGCGCATCATCGACATCGCCCATAAGATGATCCGGTTGTCAGGGCGCAAACCGATCAATCCCGAGACAGGGAAAGGCGATATTGCCGTAGAGATCACCGGCTTGCGCCCAGGTGAAAAGCTGTACGAAGAGCTGCTCATTGATGATGACAGCCTGCGAGACACGCCGCACCCAAAGATCCTGCGGGCGAACGAAACCTCGCTAAGCGAGATCGAGATCGCAGGCATGCTAAAAGAGCTGCAAATCTGCATTGATGGCGGCGCGACATCACGTTTGACAGCCCTGATCGCCAAAAGCGTCGATGGCTATGCACCGGCAAAGCAAGAAACGGTGAATGGATAGATGTATCCCTGCACAGGATACGTGTCAGGCCTGTAGAAACCGGGCTTGATCAGTGTCGATACGCGCGGCTGTTAGCCGGCCACCGCGATATGCACCAGTATCGATGGCAATACGGCCACCCGTAATCGTCGGTTCCGATACGATCGTATGTCCGTGAACAACGCAAAGATCATCGGCACGTGGTTGCGTGAAAAACGTCCGATGCCCCCATAAAAGGGTAGCCTCATTTTGCTCTTCGTATGATCGTTGCGGATCCATCGCGGCATGCACCACACAGACATTGCCTGAACGCCAACAAAGCGGCAATGCACGCAGCCACGCCAGCATTCCATCTGGAAGTGCTGCTTCCAAAGCATCAGCGATATCAAGCGCGTCCTCTGCGTCGGGACGCTGCGAAACACCTGTGATCCCAAAGCTGGCCAATGTTTCGATTCCGCCAAACTGCAGCCAACGGGCACCACGGTCAGAGGGGTCGTCGATAAACTCAAGCATCATTCGTTCATGGTTGCCCATCAACGTTACCGTTTTCTGTGGTTTCGCGTGGCTCAGTTCAAAAAGGCGATCAAGGACCTTCGCTGCGTGCGGCCCACGGTCGATCGCATCGCCGACGAATACCAACACTTCTTCACCGACAGCATCGGATGTGATTTGATCCAAAAGGCGTGACAGCATGTCATGACAGCCGTGGATGTCTCCGACGACATAGAATGGTTGTTCCGGGGCGATGATTGTGGGCACTTCCTGTGGCAATGGCGCATCACTGCTGCCCTTGCGATTGAAAAGCGTCCTGACTTTTTGAAACACAGATGGCCTTGATAAATGCTTTTTCGAGTTTAGTGCCAGCCGAGCGACCAGCCGGAAAAACTGAGGGGCCAGACGATGCCTGACCCCTCAGTTTTCAGATTTTATCACTGCTTGGCCACAACCAAGCTAGATACGATCAGTTGGTGCCGCTTGTGCCCGGTGTATCGTCGTCATCATCATCATCGCTGGCTGCGACAGCTACGATGAGGATAAGTGCTGCACCGGCAGCAATAGCTGGACCTGCACCTGCCATACCACCAAGCTCAGGGATCGACGGCTGTGGAGCAGCCTGCGTCTCTTGAGCCATCGCTGTCATGGGCAGCATAAGCGCAATTGCGATGGCGCTGATTAGTTTTGTCATGAGACTTCTCCTATTAAGAGTACTGATGTTCGTCTACTCACGCTCTCTATAACGCAGGTTATTACGGTTTTCAAAGCCTCGATTTGAAAAACGCGACGATTGTCATGAATTCCTTCTGATCGGCGCGTTTTTGCCCATGCTTTACTGGTTCACTGCGGCAGATGCCGTGTTAATCAGCGAAGGAATAAACTGCTGCACGACCCTATTCCAGCGGGTGATGGGTTGTTCTGCAATAAAGACAACGTCGTTTGGTCGCATTTGCAGTTGCGTAGCCAGCATCAGGTTTGCTGCATTCGATGCATCAAGATGCAACGCTGTAACGGCGCCAAATTCCCGGGGGTCCTGCGATCCACGCAGCACATAAATCTGGGATGGATTCGCTGTCTGCAGCGAGAATCCCCCTTCTGAAAACAGCGCGTCAGCAAGGCTTGCCGTACGTTCAGGCGGAATTGCAAAGCGTGCAGGACTGTTCACCTCACCCGCCAGATAGACATAGTCCCGCGCAACCGCATCCAGTTCGGCACGGACCTGAAAATTTGCGCGTGCTTCGTCCAGCACTGCCCGCCGCAAGTCAAACTCTGCCTGCAACGCATTCAGCGCATTGATCCGTGCCGTTTGCCGAAACTGAGCCAAGGTAATCTGTTCGGTAAAATAGGCCTGTGCCCGCTCAAGCTCAAAAGCTGTATCAACAAAGATACTGTCTGCAGCAGCGAGCCGTATCTTTTGGATGTCTGCGCGCGACAGGTATGTCTCAAGCGGGATCTGATAGAGTGCCCCGTCGCGGTAAATACGGATTGATGCAAAATCAAGGTCGGGCGTCTGGATACCGCCTGCGGCCGACAAAGCCTGGTCCAAAGTGAGTGGTGTCAGCGTCAGCGGTACGACGGTTGGCGCACCCACAGCCCCCCCAATAGACACACGCTGAGAGTTGAACTCTGCCAATTCAAGGCTGAATGTTGGGTCAATCTGATTATCAAGCAGCCTGCGGAACAGTTGTGCCTCGGCCTCTTCCAATGTTCGCCCAGCGACCAGAACACGCCCCACATCCGGAATCGCGATCGCACCATCATCCTGCACGGTATAGCCTTGGCGCCGGTTTTGCGCGGCCAAAAGGCCCGAGAGTTCTTCAACGGTGTTCGCCGCATCGCGTGTTGCCAAAAGCAGAACATCACCGACACCAATCCGATAAGGTGCATTTGGGACAGGCGGCGGCAGGCGCAATTCTAACGCGCCGGGCCGCTGGGGTTGGTCCAGCGTCGGTTGCGGCAATGCACCCGCGCCCGGCCCCGCGGGTGGTCTTGCCGCACCTTGCCGAAACGCTGCCGGCAAACTGCGCGGAGTATAGGGCGATTGGTTTTCGGACAGCACAGTCTGCGCCGTCAATGGAACGACACGCACCTTGTCGTCAGCCTGCGACACTTGCGATGGTATATAGGCGACACCGCATCCACTCAGTGCCACCGCAAACAACACGGCGGTCAATCTACTTAGCATTCTTGTCCTCACTCACTCGCCCCTCTTATCTCACGAAAAGCATGGTCAGTTGCAAGGGAGATCCTGTCTTGCTGTTGGTCAGACATCTTCAAGCGTGACATATCCACGTTCGGGACTAATCCACTGTCGCGACGAAACGATCTGGCCTGCAAGGTCAAACCGATAGGTGTTTTCAAACTGTATTTCTTTGCCAGCACAGGTTTCGCGAAAGATCTGAGGGCCAGCGCGCGTGATCTGACACACAAAGCTGCGCACGAAAAGCTGGTCTTGCCCGTCAAGAAACCTGTGAATCCGCACGGTATTGCCGGTCCCTTGCGTCATCAACAGTGCCTCTGTCTGACGGGCATCCGCGCTCATCAGGTCATTGCCCAGACCGCGCGTGGCCACCAGCACACCGTTCCGAAAACCGAAGCTGACCCCATCAGGGGTCGTGAAAGTTGTCACGGGCCCGTTCTGGCCAACCTCAATCAGGACAGACGCAAGTGGCGGTTTTTCAATTGCAGCAATTTGCAATTCCGCGCCACCGAACTGTGCTTGCACCTCGGGCGTGATGCTGTCGCGAATTTGCCCAGCATTTGGGCCCGGCTCTGGTGTCCCCAATGCCGCAATGACTTGCTGTAGTTGGGCAAGCTGCGATGGCCTGCTGGCATCATTACTACATCCCCCCAGCAATCCGATTGTCAGTACCGCCATCCACCAACCGCGCCACATCTGCATGATTATCGCCAAAACCGCCCCCAACTGCGTGCCAATTCCGGCGTGTGATAACTGCGCAGCGTATCGTACAACCGTCCGCGCACATTCACTTGCGCGCCACCGTCGCGCAGAATGGGTTGGATCTTCACGCCCGATATCCTGCCAGTCGGCCGCCCCAAAAAATGCTGCAGCGGGATATCGATCTGAATACCTTTGTCGAAAGAGCCTTCACCAAATTCTTCGAACGGCACATCCGTCAAAGTTGCATAGGCCCCCAAGCGCCACCCATTGGCAAAAATCCGATCCAACGCAAATGTCGCGCCCCAGTCTTTAGCCAGATAACGTCCAGCACTTAGACGTCCGTAAAAGCTGTTGCCAAAGTCGTAATAGGCCGTCGCATGGCCGGTCGTGACCTGATAGTCCCGCAGACCAAAGCGTTGATCAAAATCGCGCTGACGCACTTCGTTGACCTCGACACCCAAGGCCAGCCTGCTGGCGACAGGTTTCCACAAAAGCTCGGTCGACAGGCCGAAATACATTGTCTCAAGATAACCTGCGGTCGCACGGGCATAGATATCGGATGCAGGTCTTGAATAATGTGCAAGTGTCAGAAACTTTAAGGCGGTGTCTTCTTTGGCATAAATGTTCGCGTCCGAACGCACGCGTGGCAACTCAGAAGGGTCGTTTCGGGTGGATTCGTCCCGATTGCCAACAACACGCTGTTCGACACGTCCTGCAGCGGTCAGCCCTGGTGCAAAATCATAACTTGCGCCAACCGCGACGCCTAGATCCAACCGAACCGGGCTGTCGGGGTCGAAATAGCTGGCATTGACGTAAGGGGCCACAGACCATTGAAAACGCGGATAAAGCTCTCCTTGATAAATGGCTTCGTCAAGAGATCCTGCGGCGTCAGTGATCTGTGCCCGTGCGTAGCTTTGCCACGCACCGTCTGGTGCGAACTCCATTTCTTCCAGATCGCTCCGCTGTAGTGTGACCGCAGAAAGCGGGATCCCATTTTCCGTCGGGACGATGGTGATAGCTTCGACCGATGCAGGCAATGTACGGGTCAGGATGCGTGCTGTGCGCCCAATCGCTTCGGCCCGCGCGATGTAGCGGGTGTTGCGCAGGCTGACTGTGGTGCTGCGGGCATCAATGCGCATGGCCTCAAGTGTCATCCCATCGGCGGCCAGCAAGGTCGCTGTCTGCTCTCTGATCCTTGCTTGTTGACGGGCGGTCGGGGCCTGCGAGGCTGTAAGTCCACCAACGTTCGTCCGCGGCTGCACGGGGACAGGTGCAGCCCCTGCCCCTCCATCCACATTTGGAAACCGCGGATTAGTGACAAATGTGGCAGCAAGCCCGACTTCGGTCCCGTGCATCACATAGCCTTGCAAACGCACACCATCGCTGAGGCGGTAATCCATACCCACACTTACGGGCGACGTCCGCTCAAACAGATCACGCCCTTGCGTCCTTTCAAGCGTATAATCGTCTGATGAATACTCCGCCTTGAGCGTCAGACGATCTGTTGCTGCCCAACTTACCCCACCAAAAAGTGCCGCATCGCCACGGAACCATTTTGTGCTTTCGATCTGCCCACCGGTCGTGCCAGAGGTTTGCGGACGGGTCTCGAACCGGTCATCAATTGCGCCCAAAGGGTTGGTAAAGCCATCAAAGCTTCCGAAACGGCCCCACCCGATGCCACCTGTCACCGCCAGTGAGGGCGTCAAATGCTTGGTCGCTGCGATGTATTCGCCAGAGTAGATGCCGGTGCCCACAAAGTCTTGCAGTCCAACCGCGACGGCAGGCCGAAGCCGACCTTCGTCAATTAGTCGGTAACGCAAATCAAACGACCTATCGTATGTCTCTTCACCTGTGGCGATCACCCAGTCTTCAATTCGCGTGTAACGAAAGCTGCCACCAAGACGTGGCGTGATCTGAAAACTCAACGTGCCACGCGTGCTGCCAGCAAAATAGCTGAGTGTCGTTGCGATCTCGGCATCAGGTGCAGATTGGGCAGTGGGCATATCTATCAGCCCCGGCGTTCCGAAACTGGTATAGCTCAACGTCGGGCTTTCCGCGCGCAACGGTCCGGCAGCCAGGGTGACCAAACACGCAAGACCCAGAAAGAAACTACGCCGCAGATGCCCGGTTGGCGGTGTTTTGGCCGTCACAGCTTGTCTACTCCGCATTTGGCCAAAAGACAGGTTTGGCGCGCCAGATCTGCACGGCGCAACAACGTCGGATCGGCTGTGCATTCCTAGACAGTCCATAATCGGTCTGTCAATCAACCACACGTTCATCGGCAATTGCATGCGCGGTTTGGCCGGGACCATAGGCGAATTGAGCAACCCAACCTTGCCTTGTCTGCGGGGTGAGACGCATCATGTCTGCCGCCCTTTTGGGCGGCGCTAAATCCGGATGCGCCGGAATACCAACGCAAGAACCAGCGCCATCATACTGCCAACGTAAGCGTCCGTTGAACCCGACCTAACGGGGCCATTCGGAGTGCGCTAAGTGTC
>ERZ1740070.24-NODE-24-length-137839-cov-14.926944_pt1 | contig 137839 bp, 132 predicted proteins | sample MGYA00581734_ERZ1740070 | MGnify/ENA primary metagenome ERZ1740070 (study PRJEB43018, sample SAMN04849744) | marine metagenome | isolation source: floating plastic debris | place: Pacific Ocean | collected 2008-09-01 | study: EMG produced TPA metagenomics... | reverse complement strand
GTCTCGAGAGAGCGGCAGTTCACGCCGCGTTTGATCTAAGCGCGCCTAGTCTCTTTATCGCCTCAAGGTTTTGGCCTGTGAGGGGTTTGGTGCTGGAGAGAAGGTGGCTGTATCCAACGCAGGGCCGAACGCGCTTACCTCCAAATCAACCCGCTGGGTGAGTCTCAAATGCGATATAGCGCTTTCAGGCGGCGGAGTAGCCTTGTTGCCAAACGGATTTCGGTTGCATGGCCTCCATAGGCTCGTCCAAGAATTCCGTGATCTCACCAACAGTTTCTTCTGCTTGGGTGACCAAGAATAAGTGGCCGCCATCTTCGACGACGTGAAGCCGTGCATTTGGGAGCGCAAAATTCAGGATATGCGCATTGGCCATCGGGACAATCGCATCGCGATCTCCGGCCATGATCAAGGTTGGCATGCGCAGAAAGCGGATGAAGGGCAGGGAGGACCAACCGAGGAAGGCCGTCAGCTGATAGACATAGCCCATCGGCGCCGGTGGACGCAGATTTTCGATATGCTGGCCTGCGCCTTCATCGGCCGCTTCGCCATACAGTTTTTGGAAATTCTCGCGCATATAGTCCGGATCCGTATACCGGCGCGCATCCGCCATTTTGGAAATCGCGCTGACCTTGCCTGGGACCATCGTCATACCGGCTGTCGTGGCGCAGAGGATGAGTTTGCCAACCGAATTACGGTACTGGAAGGCATATTGCTGCGCCATCGCGCCGCCCCAGGAGACGCCCATCACGTCGACATCGCCCATACCGAACTGGTCGCACAGCTTGCGCGCGACGCGGGCCATCATCCAGGGACGATAGGGGAATTTGGCGGGCGGACTTTCGCCGACGCCTGGCATGTCAAACGTGATGATCTCGCGGTCCCGGATCCATTCTCCGAGCCCAAAGGCGAGTTCCATGTTCGCGCCAATGCCATTGAAGAACAGGAGCGGACGTTTGTCGGACGAGCGTTCGGCTGGCCAATACCCAACACGCACCGTGTGGGCGCCAATTGTTTCCATCGAAATCTCAGGCAGGCGTGGTGACGCTTTGCCGGCAGTCTTTCTGGTGGCCATACGGGCCTCCTTTTCCTGTCAGTGCCGCGCCAAGGTCTTGTCGCCTTTAGTCGAACACATATTTCCCCGGCGAGTCATAGAGCGGTGGGAACTGCTCAGATCCGCCTTCTTTTGGCGCTGGCTTCATGTCGCCACCGCGCTCGTGGAGCCACTCTGCCCAACGAGTCCACCAAGAGCCAGCAACTTCCTCAGCTCCCGCAGCCCATTCATCAGCTGTAGCCTCAATACTCGCATTACGAAAGTACTTGGCTTTTGGATTAACGGGTGGGTTGAGTAGGGATTGGATGTGCCCGGAGTTCGAAAGGATGAATTCCATATTCTTGGAGCCCAAAAGCTTGGTCGTCCGATAGGCCGCTTTCCAGGGTGTGATATGATCAGTGACACCGGCGACGATGAATGCGTCGACATCAACTTTGGTGAGATCCGCCATGTGTCCGGCGACTTCGACTGTGCCTGGATTTGAGAAGGGCTTTTGGATGCCAAAGTCCAGATAATCAGAATGCAGTTGTGCGGGGAGGTTGGTCGTATCATCGTTCCAGAACAGAACATTGTAGGGCGGCGGGTCTTCGCCCATCAGGTAATTGTTGACGACATAGTTCCAGACCAGATCGTTCGGGCGCATCCAGGCAAACATACGGGCCAGATCATCGCCTTTCAGAACGCCTTTGCGGCGTGAATAACGGCGTGCGATTTCCAAGCTGCGCTCTGATACCATCTGGCCGAGCTCGCTATCGTCTTGCTCAGGGTCGAGCACACAGACCTGGAAGGTCAGGGAATTGATGCGATCATCGCCAGCGGCAGCGAGCATGCTTGCAAAGGTCGCGGTTGTGATCCCGCCAGAACAAGCGCCAGAGACGTTGACCTTCTCGGAACCTGTAATCTGTTTGATCACTTCGGTGCACTGGATCAGGCTGTCGACATAGTCTGAGAGTCCCCAATCCTTGTGCTCTTTGGTTGGGTTGCGCCACGAAATGATAAAGGTTTGGAAGCCCTCTTTTAGCAGGAATTGGACGATGCTGGTGATCGGGTCCAAGTCGCTGGCATAGAACTTATTAATCTGAGGCGGGATGTTGAGGAATGGAATTTCCCGAACTTCTTCTGTCGTTGGCGTATATTGAATGAGCTCCATCATCTCATTCTTCCAGACCACTTTGCCGGGTGTGATCGCGACGTTCTCACCCACCACGAATGGAGTCTTGTCGACGCGGCTCGGCATGCCGCCATTCTGTGTCAGGTCTTCATAAGCGTTCTGGAGGCCCTTGATCAGCGACAGGCCGCCGCTATCGATGGCCCGCTTTTTGGCCGCAGGATTGGTCGCAAGCGAATTGGTTGGGGCAATCGCATCGGTGATCATGTTCATTACGAATGCCGCGCGCGCATGTTCCATCTCACCAAGCTTCAGATCGCCGACCCAGTCTTCGAGATGTTCTTGCATGGCAAGATAGGTTTGCATGCCGCGCTTGTAGAATGGATTGTTTGCCCAGGCGGGGTCTTTAAAGCGCTTGTCTTTGCGGTCCGGCGCACGCTCTGACTTGCCCAAAGCAATATCATAGCCTTCCTTCGCCATCTTGCCGGCAAACTTGGCATTCGCCATCGGAGAGATGCTGGTCCGTCGCAACATCATTGCGACCGAGCCCAATAGCTCTTGTCGGTTTAAACCGCCCAGCAGCGGGTTGAGCGCATTGGTGGAGTCTGCTGCTGCTGCTCCAATATAGTCTGCGGTCTTGCTCATAAATGCCTCCGATTTCCTCCCAGAACGAGGGGATCCCTCGCTCGGCACAAGGCTTGCTCTTATGGTTAAGAGTCTAAATTAGGATAACCTTGGCCGATCAAATTCGTTTCATATTGACCTTTTACTGTCAAATGTACTGTGGAAACAGCCAATTCAGCCCTGACGCGAACTGGAAAAGATGAAGACACGCGATCGTATTCTTGATGTCAGTTTGGACCTCTTCAATTCAGAAGGGGAAGCCAAGCAAACGGCTGTTGATATCGCCAATGCGCTCGATATGTCGCCGGGCAATCTTTACTACCATTTCAAAGGCAAAGAGCCGATTATTGAGGCCTTGTTCGATCGCTTTGAGGAAGAGATGCAGATCATCCTTGGCGGGTCACATGGAGCCGTCACCTCGATTGAGGACAACTGGGTCTTCGTTTATATCGTCCTGGAAGAGATTTACGATTTTCGGTTCTTCTATCGCAATGTCGGCGACATGATGGAGCGCTATCCGGGACTGGCGAGCCGGTTTCGAAAGGTCCTGGCCATGAAGCGCCAAGCGATTGATAATGTCATAAATCAACTGGAGAAGCGTGATCTGATTGAGTTGGATCGTCGTTTGCGGGCCCCATTGGTGCAGCAAATGCTCTCAACGCTGACCTTCTGGCTCAGCCATGACTTGATTGAAGGCGGGGATCGGGATGGGCCAGCGCTCATTCACGACACGGTTTTGCAGTTCATGCTTTTAGCGGTCCCTTACATGGGCGATGCGGGCGATGAAGCGCTGCGGGGTATGCTTGAGCGGCATCGCGAATTGAGCGACGGCTAGCGCCCATACGGGCCGCGCCCCTATTCCGGAAGATCGCTGACCGGCTGTCCGGTTTCTTCGCGCGTTGCAAACCGCTCTTCGAACGCGACGATCAGGCAGGCTGCGATAATCACCAAAGCGCCAACCCAAGTCTGCCATCCAGGATATTCCTGAAAGAAAACAGATCCGAATAACCCGCTCCAGATCAAGGCGGAGTATTCCAACGGTGCAAGTCGCTGCGCTGGCGCGCGGGCATAAGCGAGCGTCATAAGATACCAGGTCGCAAAGCCTAACACGCCGAACATCAAAAACAGCGGAATGTCGTTCCAATCTGGCGGTCCAAATAAGCCAAATGTGATCGGTAGCAGCGCAATGGCGGGCACAACATTGGTAAACATCGCAATCGTTGTTGCGTCCTCATGCGTGGCGCGCATCCGCAGCAGAACGAGACCAAAGGCATAAAGGAAAGCCGCCAAGAAACAGCTGACCGTGCCCAACACCCAAAGTTCACTCGCTTCGCCGCTTTGCGGCCTTCCCGTGACGGCGAGAACCGCGCCGGAAAAACCGATGATGGTCGCCACCAAGGCCACACGTGTAACCCGCTCTCCCAGCAAAACGCGCGCAACAAACGGCACCATTAAGGCCGCCGTAAAACCGATTATCGTAGCGACAGCCAGTGGCAAATGGATTAGGGCAAAGAAAAACGTCACCGCGCAAGCCAACTGGATAAGGCCGCGCATTGTATGGAATCGAATAGATGACCAGTTGGGCACCGGACGTTTTTGCGCTCGAAACACAGTGAGGGCGATCAAGCCTCCGAACAAAAATCGCCAAGCGAGCAGGTGGTGCAGTCCGGCGTTCGGAGCGATCGCCTTGACGAGCGCATCGATGCTCGAGCCCATCGCAATCGCGAAGACAGCAATTAGAATTGGCGTGAGATTGGACCAAGATGCCATGGCGGCGCTGTAGATGGTCTCGCGGCGAATGACCAGTAGGTTTTGGTGGAGCGCCGTTTAGGTGGCGGGCTTCGCTCGTTTCGCGGCGATCTGCATCGAAACAGGGTCGACGGCGCTACGTTTCATCTCGAACGGCCCAGACCATTCATTCGGCCAGCCAAAATACCAAGTGCCAACAACTTCCCGTCCGTTTTCCGAAAGTTCACCTTCGAAATAGACCGGGTCATGTTCAAACGTACGGTATGATTTCAGGAATACGACTTCTTCGTCGGAGACATGTCCTCGGATGGTTGCGTCCAGCTCTTCATTTTGGATCAGTGCAAACGCATTGGGTTCCAAAGTAGATCCAGTGAGTTTGCCGTCTTTGATATTCAACCAAACCGAGAACGGAACGCCTTCGCGATTTCGGTCCTTAAGCCAATAGCGGCCAGTCCACACAGTGTCGTTATTCATATGACTACACTTTATCCCCATGCGCTCATATGCCAGAAAAATACAACATTAGACAAGTGTTCGTAGATGACTTTTTTAAGACAATCTGCAAAAAGGCGCTCGATCTGTAGTAGAATCAATAGCTCTCTCTTTTTCACGTTCTTTTTACTACATGAATGTGCTGAGCTGAATCGATTCGGGTGGACCTTGGGTGATGGATCGACAAATCGATTTCAATTTTTATTCTGGATCAAAGAACAAACTCCGCGAGTGCGGTTGAGGAGCAGAACATGCAATTGGTCAGCGATGATATTTTGGAAGACAACGGCCAACTTGATCCGAAGTTTGCAGCGGTCTACCCGTCCCTGGAAACCGACTTTGAGCTCTGGAATCCGAACTCTTGGACCCGTGGTCATCCGCATGATTTGTACACACGAATGCGCGAAGAGGCGCCGGTCATGTGGTCAAAAATGGGGCGCGGTGGCACCAAATATTGGTCTGTTTCTCGATATGATGACATCAAAACAGTTGAGTTGAACCCAGACGTGTTTTCATCCCAGCGCGGAGGGATCAATCTTGCGGTTCCACCACGTGAGCATTGGAAGCCTGAGATCTTGGTGCGCGCGGCGATGGACAACCTAATCAGCATGGATGAACCGCAACACATGCAGATGCGGATCCAGCAAAAGGACTTCTTCATCCCGGCTTATGTGAAAGTCTTGCGCGAAAAGGTCAGTCAAAAAGTCGAAGAGCTTCTGGATGATCTCGAAGCGAATGGGCCTGAGGTTGAATTCGTCAAACTCTTCTCCAATCAGTTACCGCTCTACACGCTCTGCGAAATGCTTGGCGTGGACGAAGAGGATCGCCAGAAAATTGTCTACTGGATGCACTATCTGGAAATGGCATCACAATTCATGGCGAACCCTTGGCGGACCTTCCTGGGCGAACCTCTTTTCCCGTTCCGGTTCAAAAAAGTCGTCGAAGAAATGTTCGCTTATGGCGCGCGTGTGATGGCCGATCGCCGGAAAAATCCGCGTGAGGACCTTCTGACCGTCATCGCGCACTCCAAGCTAAATGATGAGCTCTTGCCGCAGGAATATCTCGATGGCTCTTGGCTGCTAATCATTTTTGCGGGCAATGACACGACGCGAAACTCGCTCTCCGGAACGATCAAGCTGATGACCGAATGGCCAGAACAGCGTGCGATGGTTTTGAACGATATGTCCCTCATTCCCCGCATGTCCGAAGAAGCGCTGCGCATGGTTTCGCCTGTAAAGCACATGCGCCGAACCGCGCTTGAAGACTTCGAGCTCAACGGTCAGCGCATCGCCAGGGATGAGAAAGTCGTGATGTGGTACGGTGCCGGCAACCGAGATCCGAATGTGTTCGAAAACCCGGATGTCTTTGATCTGACGCGCGACAATGTCGATAAGCACATTGCGTTTGGTCATGGCGTCCATAAATGTCTTGGCTCCCGGGTCGCTCAGATGCAGCTACGGGTTGCCTATGAGCAGATCTTCACGCGCTTCCCAGACATCGAATTTACCGGCGAGATTAAGTACGGTCCCAATGCGCTGGTGCACGCCATCTCGAAACTCAAAGTCGCGCTGTACGGCAAAGGCAATAGCCGCCCCACCGTCTCGCAAGTTAAAACGCTCGAAACGACTTAGACGTCGACTTCAGCTTCCAGAGCATTGTCTTGAATGAATTGGCGGCGCGGTTCGACGACGTCGCCCATCAGACGTGAGAACATATCACCAGCTTCCAGTGCATCATCGACTTCCACTTGTAGAAGCGTTCGCGCATTGGCATCCAGCGTGGTTTCCCAAAGTTGATCGGCATTCATTTCGCCAAGGCCTTTATAGCGCTGAATTTTCAGCCCCTTACGACCTGATGTCAGAACCGCTTCGAGCAAGCTAACCGGCCCCGTCACAGTGACCTCACCGGCTTTCTCGTTTCGGAGAATTGATGGCTCAACATAGATCGGGCGAATATTCTGAGCGATGCCATTGAGGCGGGTCGCATCGGCGCTGCTGAGCAGCTGTGCGTCCAATACCGCTTTCTCTTCAACGCTGCGCACTTCGCGCGACAGGATCAAATCACCGTTCTCGAACCGACCCTCCCACGTATCTTCACCTTCTTCAGCGATGATGTTGAGACGTGCCGCGGCCGCTTTGGCCTCTTCATCCGACGCACCCGGTGCAAGCGCGCCAGCCATAGCTGCCTGTTCAACAATGTCCCCAGGTGCGCGCAAAGACAGGCGCCATAGAGCTTGTTTGAATTGAGAGGCTGCGCGAACGCGTTCCCGCAAGTCTTCTGAAGCGATCTGTGTGCTATCGGCAAGGATTAGAACTTCGCCATCTGTACCCGCTTCGATAAGATAAGAGTTTAGCTCATCATCGTCTTTGAGATAGCGTTCGGACTTGCCGCGCGAGACCTTATACAGCGGCGGCTGCGCGATATAGAGATACCCGTTCTCGATCACTTCCGGCATCTGGCGATAGAAGAAGGTGAGCAGCAATGTCCGAATGTGAGCGCCATCGACGTCCGCGTCGGTCATGATCACAATCTTATGGTAGCGCAGCTTGTTGATATCGAACTCGTCGCGGCCGATCCCGGCGCCCAGCGCCATGATCAGCGTTCCAACCTGGTCAGAGGACAGCATCTTGTCGAAGCGTGCGCGCTCGACGTTCAAAATTTTACCGCGCAGCGGCAGGATAGCTTGGTTTGACCGATCTCGGCCCTGTTTGGCCGAGCCCCCCGCAGAGTCACCCTCCACGATGAAGATTTCAGACTTGGCCGGATCTTTTTCCTGACAATCGGCGAGTTTGCCTGGCAAGGATGTGATGTCGAGCGCTGTTTTGCGGCGTGTCAGCTCTCGCGCCTTGCGCGCCGCTTCACGTGCGGCTGCTGCTTCGACGATTTTCGACATCACTTGCTGGGCTTCTTTCGGATGTTCTTCGAACCATTCCGCAAGTTTTTCGTTCATCAAGCTCTCGACGACCGGGCGAACCTCCGAGGAGACCAGCTTGTCTTTGGTTTGAGAGCTAAACTTCGGATCAGGAACTTTGACAGACAGGACGCAAGTCAGGCCTTCGCGAGCATCGTCGCCGGTAATGTCGACTTTCTCTTTCTTCGCTGCGCCGGTCTCAGTCGCGTATTTATTGATGATCCGCGTCAGTGCCCCCCGGAAGCCAGCCAAGTGGGTTCCGCCATCGCGTTGTGGGATGTTGTTGGTGAAGCAAAGCACGTTCTCATGGTACGCATCGGTCCATTCCAGCGCGGCCTCAACCGTAATGCCGTCTTTCTCTCCGATTACGAAAATCGTCTCCGGAATCAAAGCATTCTTGGTCTCGTTCAGATGCTGCACGAAAGCCGAGACGCCGCCCTCATATTCGAGGACCGTTTCATACTGATCGGCCTCGCGCAGATCTTTGAAAACAATCCGGACGCCCGAATTCAAGAAGGCGAGCTCGCGCAGGCGATGCTCTAGCGTCTTGCGATTGTAGACGGTCATGGTGAACGTCTCAGGGCTGGCTAGGAAGCGCACTGCGGTTCCGGTGTAAGGCGAGCCATCCGCCGTGGTCGGGCTGGTGCCGACGACTTTGAGTGGGGCTTCTGTGCGGCCACCATCAACGAAGCGGACTTTGTGTTCAGAGCCGTCGCGATGAATGGTAAGATCAAGCCAAACCGAAAGCGCGTTTACAACTGACACACCCACGCCGTGCAAGCCGCCTGAAACTTTGTACGAATTGCTGTCAAACTTTCCGCCGGCGTGAAGTTCGGTCATGATGACTTCGGCAGCAGAGCGACCTTCTGTGGCATGCTGTCCAACCGGAATGCCGCGGCCATTGTCTGTGATTTCAGCAGATCCGTCAGGGTGCAAAGTCACGGTTACTTCATCGGCGTGACCGGCCAAGGCTTCGTCGATCGCATTGTCGACAACCTCGTAAATCATGTGGTGGAGACCAGACCCGTCATCGGTATCGCCGATATACATTCCTGGACGTTTCCGAACGGCTTCGAGGCCCTTCAAGACCTTGATCGAGTCGGCGCCATATTCTGGATTATTTTCGGCCGCTTCTGTCATCGGGGTGACCCTCGCAAGTGATTCGTCGAATTCCCTGAAAATATAAGGGATTTTGACCCAAAAGGGAAATCTGAAGCTGGTATTTCTTTGAGATATAAATGTATATAAATCAATGCTTTATGGGGTTCTTGGTGGCCTCGAAAAATGACCCTGGTCTTGCCCCTGCGAAACGGCTCTAAAAAAGCCTTAGGATCAGGTGTTCAGGAGGCAAAAATGAAATGGGTTATTCGGGGCGTAGGGCTCGTTCTTTTTGCGATTATCTCGGCCTATTTGGTCGCGGATCTACAGCTGAAGCCGCTGGATGAGGAAGCGCGAGCGAAGGCGCCAGGCGCCTTTATTCAGCTGTCTGAAGGGCAAATCCATTATCGGCTGGAAGGCCCCGAGGATGGACCGCTTATCGTCTTGGTTCATGGCTTCTCAACACCAAACTTTATCTATGAACAAAATGTCGAGGCGCTAAACGCCGCCGGGTTTCGAACGCTTCGGTTTGATCATTTTGGGCGTGGTTGGTCAGATCGTCCGTCGACCCGATACGATGTCGAGTTTTACGATCGCGCTCTGACCGAGCTGCTCGATGGGTTGCACATTGATCAACCCATTGGGCTAGCAGGCCTGTCCATGGGCGGTCCGATCGTTGCCGAGTTTACAGCGCGCTATCCAGAGCGCGTCGACCGTTTGGTCCTATTGGTGCCAGCGGGCCTCGATACGCCTGGTGCGCAAGGCCTGACCGGCGCGCTGCTCAGAACGCCCCTGGTAGGTGATTGGATCTGGCGCATGATCGGAAAGGGGGTCCTGCTTGGCGACCGTCAGTATGATGAGGGCCAACGTGCGCCCGAGAACCGTCTGCGCGGTGATGTCGCTGAGCAATTCGAATATCGCGGCTATTTGCAAGCGCTTCTCTCGACCCTCCGGCACATGCCTATGTCAGCGCGGGAAGACACGTTCGCGCGGCTCGCAGCGACCGACGTTCCGACACTGGCAATCTATGGCGATGCGGACGAGACCGTTCTGGTATCCAGCGCGGCGAAACTCGAAGCGCTAATGCCAGATGCGGACATCCGAATCGTGGACGGTGGAGAGCACGGCTTGAACTATCAGATGCACGAACTGATCAATCCGTGGCTCGTCGAATGGTATTCAGGCGAGGTTCAATAGCGCGCAGCGATCTCAACTAAAGCGGCATCCATCTCGGCAATGGCGGATCGCGTGCCATTTGGTCGATCGTTTGCGAGCACGGAGAAGAGCAGCCGCCGTCCGCTCTTCGCGACCATCACACCCGATAGGGCATTGGCGCCATTCAGAGTGCCCGTCTTGGCGAATATCTTGCCCTCTAACGCTGTGCCAACAAAGCGGTGCTTCAGGGAGCCATCCACGCCGCCGATCGGTTGATCAGCAAGCCAAGTCTCGAACCAGGGCTGCCGCGCTGCGAACGCGAGCAGCTGCACCATACTGCGCGGACTGACCCGGTTGTAGATCGACATACCGGACCCGCCATGTACCGCATAGCCATGCTCTGGCAGGCCAGCTGCGGTTAGGAAGGCCCGCAGCTCGGCCACGCCATAATCACGCGAGCCAGGCCCATTCAGCAGGCCAAGACGGCGCAGTGTGAGGTCGGCGTGTAGGTTTTGGCTGTCTTTCGATATCCGTTTCAGACTTGCACTGAGTGACCCCGGTGGGAGGGCCGCGGCGGCGGAAGCGGGTTCCGAATAGACGGTGAGCGCTGCTGTCTTGACGGGCTCATCTAGGGGAGGCGCTTCATCGGTCAGCGCTAATGGGCGATGTCGTGTCACAACCTCGCCAACCGAAATACCGCGCGCTTCAAGCAGATTTTTAAATCGCCAGGCGGTGTAATCGGCTGGGTTTTCTATGGCGAGCCGATAGGACCGCGCGGCCGTTCCTGCAGGGATCTCGCCGTAGAAGCGCACGGTTTGGGAGCCAGGAAGGCGCTCGATCCGCATGGCCCAATCACCCTCTTCGGTCGTGGTTTTAAGTTGATTATTGAGTTCGAAATAGTCCTCACCTAGTTGCCAAGAAACGCGAGCGGGACCGCCTGCCGCCTCTCCAGGTATAACATCCACCCAGACGACATTATCGTTGACGCTTAGCGCAGATATCGCGGTGCCATAGTAGAAGGTCAGGTCTTCCTGGCTCCAGCCTGGCCCCCAGCGCTCAAATGGAAATAGGGTGTCGTCTCCGACCACGGCGCTGACCTCATCTATGCCCCAAGAGGCGACCTGATCAGCCAAGCTGGCGAGGCAAGTGCTTTCACAATCGGGCGTGTCTAGAAGCGTCGCGTCACCGCCGCCTTTGAGAACCAAACGCGGCGCCGTCCCATCCGCCACTGTTTCGACGAAGATTTGTGTGCCCGGATTATTGGGCGGGGATTCGAGCGCCTCAAGATGCTGATAGGCGGCCATAGTCGTGAAAATTTTTGTATTTGATGCGGGCGTAAAGCGGTCATCAGGTTTGAGGGCGAGAATTTCTTCACCGCTCAGATCGGCGACAACCAGGCCCCAGCGGATGCCCGTATGATCAGGGTTGGAAAGCGCCGCTTCGACATCGCGTTGCAATGAATTTGCGCATCCGGTGAGGCCGATCACGGTTAGCCCGATCAGGCTTAAAACAAATCTCTGCATATGACGCCTCACTGCTTTAGACGCTCAATCTATGGGGCGCAGACGCCTCTGTCACCAAGGGTGTGAGCGACGGTTATGGCGCGCCTAGATTGGCCTCAACCTCAACCCGTTGTGCGCGGTCTCCAAACGCTTCAAACAGGAATTCTTCGGTTCCGGTGAGCCAAGCTTGTCCACCAAGTTCGATCAGCTCGTCGAACAGTGCTGAGCGCCGGTCGCGGTCGAGATGGGCGGCGGCTTCATCGAGCAAGATGAGCGGGCTGGGGCCCACGCCATCCTCGGAAAGGGCGCGTGCGCTTGCGAGGATTAAGCCGATGAGTAGCGCCTTTTGTTGGCCCGTTGAGGCCTCTCCCGCAGGCGCGCCAGTCGGGCGATGAATCACGGTGAGGTCGGTGCGGTGCGGCCCAGACAGGGTGCGCCCGGCAGCTTGATCGCGGTAGCGCCCTTTGGCGAGCGATTCTGCGATCAGATCTTGAATGTCGAACAGGCTGGCGCCGTCTCCGGCCAATTGCTCCGCTTCACCTTCGAGCGCCAAATCACCTTTCGGGAAATAGCCTTCAGGGCGGGCATTGATGCCGTCTTGGAGGGCAGTCAGGACACGCGCGCGGTGGCTTGCGATCAGGGCGCCAGCTTCCGCCATTCGGCCCTCAATCGCGTCGGCCCAGGCCGGGTCAACACGCCCGCGTTCGAGCAAGGCATTCCGCTCGCGCATGGCTTTTTCGTAGCGGCTTGAGACGCTGCCATGACCCGGAATATGCGCCATGACTTGGCGGTCAAAAAAACGGCGGCGTTCGCTGGCCCCGCCCCGGAAGACGCTGTCCATGGCAGGGGTGAGCCAAACAATGCGGATCAAATCTGCGAGGTCTGACGCCGTGGCGGGCGCGCCGTCGAGACGGATGGTGCGTTTGTTTCCGGTCGCGCCGCGGTCCAGGCCGACACCAATCTTGCGTTCGTCGTCAAGCGTGGCTGAGATCGTCCATCCCGTCTCGCCGCCATGCCGCGTCATATCCGGTAGCGCGGCAGCGCGTAGTCCGCGGCCGGGCCCGAGTTGACTGATCGCCTCAAGAATATTGGTTTTGCCCGCGCCGTTCGAGCCCCATAGGCAAACCGGTCGCGCATCGAGCTTGAGGTCTAGGCTCGCATGGCTGCGAAAATCGGACAGACGAAGGCGTGTGAGGGCGGTCACTAGACCCTTAGCGGCATCAACACGTATTGCGCGCTCTCATCGCCCGGGTCGAGCACGAGGGCAGGCGAGGCCGGGTCATTGAATAGGAAGCGTGCATCTTCAGCTTCGATTTGAGCCGTGACGTCGAGCAGATATTTCGCGTTGAAGCCGATATCCATTTCGTCATCTTGATAGTCGCACTCGACTTCTTCGTGGCCTTGGCCGGTCTCAGCGCTATTAACGGCGAGTGTGATCCGGCCTTCGGCCAGTGAGAGTTTGATAGAGCGCGAGCGCTCTGCAGAAACTGTTGCGACGCGATCAACAGCGGCTTCGAACAGCTTGTTGTCGATAACCAGTGCCTTGGCGTTTCCTTTTGGGATGACGCGGGCATAATCTGGGAATGATCCATCAATCAGCTTTGACGTCAGTTGCGCGCGGCCTGACTTGAACACCACTTTTGTATCCGACACTGAAACCGAGACATCGCCGTCATCGCTGTCGATCAGGCGGCGCACCTCGCCAACGGCTTTGCGCGGGACGATAACGCCTTCAAGCGCCTCGGCGCCTTTCGGGGCATCGACTTCTGATAAAGCGAGGCGGTGGCCATCGGTGGCCACGGTGCGCAGCTTTTTGCCGCCATCTGTGTCGGCGGTGTGGAGGTAGACGCCGTTGAGGTAATAGCGGGTCTCTTCGGTCGAGATGGCGAAGCGCGTTTTGTCGATGAGGCGGCGAAGATCTGCGGCTTCGAGGTCGAACTCGGTCGCGTCTTCGTCTGGCGTCATGGTTTGGAAGTCGCCAGCAGGAAGCGTTGGCAGAGAAAACTTGGAGCGGCCAGAGCGGATCGCGAGTTGGCGGTTTTCGGGATTGAGTTCCAGCTCCACGTCGGCGCCGGTCGGCAGCTTGCGGATGACGTCAAACAGGGTTCCTGCGGGAGCGGTCACGGCACCGGCATCCGCGATTTTGGCTTCGGCATGGTCGACCGCCTCGATATCCAAGTCCGTCGCGGTGAACTTAACTTCGCTGCCGGTGGCGTCGATCAGGATGTTGGACAGGATCGGGATGGTATTCCGGCGTTCCACGACGTTTTGGACATGTCCAAGCGCATTTAGAAGCGCGCCGCGTTCGATCGTCAGTTTCATCTCATCATCCCTTTGCCGGTTATCCGGTCTTGCCCGCGTGTTTTTCTCGTCCCGCATCAACGAATCAGCCCGCTCCTTTTGGGGAGCGGGCCGCTAAAATCACGAATTTCCAGCTAAAAGCAAGTCCTCGTCGGCCTCGGGCTGTGGATCAGGTCTGATCGTGGCCAGCAAGACGATCAAAGACCGCATTTTTGACCCGATCAATTTCCTCACTCATATCGCGATCACCCTTGTCCAAGGCCTTCTTGATCTTGCGATAGGCATGCAGAACCGTGGTGTGATCTTTCTTCTTATAAGCCGTCGCGATTTGCGGGAATGATTTGTCCGTCATGACGCGTGATAGATACATCGCGACCTGACGCGGATGACAAATCGTACGGACTTTGCTGGCGCTCTCAATATCGGTCTTAGAGATCCGGTAAAGATCCATGCAGGTCCGCTTGATGTCATCCAGCGTCGGCGTGCGCGGCTCACCCGCGATCCGGCGGATGACGGTTTCCAGCATTTCAGGTGTTGGCGCGAGTTCGCCATAGCCTGTTTCGAGCTGCAAGCTCCAGAGCACGCCGCACAGCTCACGGCCAGCGCCCCGAACAGTCGCGATAATCCGCTCGACCATGGCGTCGGTGAGGGCGAAGTTTGGCGTGTCCTTTGCGATCAGATCGACATGGCGCCGCACGATTGCTTTACGCATCTCATTGTCGGGCATCGCCACTTCAACAGAGGCCGCGCCTTTTATCTCACCGGCGAGCTCTTTCGACAGACCGACCATATCGCCCGGGGCAGCATCCGCCGTGATGATCACGTGCCCGCCCATCGAGGTTACCGCCCGAAGCGCGCCAAAGAAGGCTTTATCTGTTTTTGCTTTACCGGCGATCCAGTGCAGATCATCGATCAGCAAGAGATCGTTTTGTTTGACATAGGCTTGCAGAGCACTTGTATCGCCAGACCGAGAGTCATTCACGAACCGGGTCATGAACTCTTCGGCCGAGATATAAGCCAGGCGGCGTTTGTCACCGCGCAGCTGTGCATCGGCTTCAATCGCTTTTAGAATATGCGTTTTGCCGGTGCCAGGTTGTCCGTAGATCACGATCACACCTGCTGGAATTGGCGCGCCCTTTGCCAGGCGTTTACCGAGCCCGACGGCGCGCGCATTTGAAGGCCCCGAGACCAAAGTCGAGAAGGTCATCGCGTGGTCGATGTCCAGCACCTCATACTCGGCCTGAACCTCGTCCGCTTCGACAATTGCGCTTTCGTCTTCGCTGAGCCATGGATCGCCCACGACGTCGCGGACATCTTCAGGGACGCGGCCCCAAAGCTCAAACTTCAATCGGCGGTTCTTCGGATCAAGCTCCAACCACGCTTGTTGAAGCGGGCGAGCAAAGTCCGACGTGACCCGATCCAGCGTCAGCTGGTCCGGCGCCGCAATGACGATTGATTTGTTAACTTCGGCGACAAAGCGAATGGCGGTCAGCCATTGCTGAGCGTTCCCTGGTTTCGTATCCGCTTCGACAGCTTCTAGCGATTTCGACCAGATTGCTTTTGCACCTTGATGGACTACGGCGTGTCCCGTTTCGGGTGCAGCTTTCTGCCCATCAACCCCATGCGTCAGCCCCATCAGATGTTCCTTTCTTTTAATTCTTTTATATGTTCATCTTGGTGACCGAACGGAACAGACACATCCTCTGATCAGGCTTATAAAAACCTGCCCCAAATACGCTGTACACAGAGGACTTTCCGTCGATGAAGATAGTTAATCAGAGACGGATTTTTCATGCAACTGAAGAAACTTTAGTTTCGGCGTGAAAGCACATGTTGACTCAGGCAAAGCCCTTGAAGAATCACACAAAAAAAAAGAAAAAAAGATAAGCTTGACAGGATTTAATGTTCAGCTGTGATCGGTATTCAAGCTTTGTTCTGTCAACGGCAAATTGCGTGTTTCCCTGTGGATTTTCACAAGTCCGGACACCACGATAATTTTGTCACAAGTGCGATAGAAAAAGCCCGCATGGCGATGCCAGCGGGCTATGCGTTTTCGTCAGTATGGAGACAGCTTCTGGTGGTCTAAGCCATCGCCTTCACACGCGCTGACAGGCGCGAAACTTTACGAGAGGATGTGTTCTTGTGGATCACACCTTTGCCAGCAGCGCGCATGATTTCAGGTTGCGCAGCTTTCAAGGCTTCGGCGGCCGCCGCCTTGTCACCAGCTTCGATCGCTTCTTCAACTTTACGAACATAAGTGCGCATGCGAGAGCGGCGCGCTTTGTTCACCTCGGTGCGCGTCGCGATCTTGCGCACCATCTTTTTGGCTGATTTCGTGTTCGCCATCTAAAACTCCTTTGGTCGCCCTATCTGGCGAAGAGGCGGTAAGTACAGAAAGCACTGGCTGGCGTCAACCGCCGCATGCGTGTGATCGCGAAGAATCTACACACCCTGCATTGCGGTCGAAAACAGCGCGCCAGTTATTGGTTTTTAAAGTGCGGCTGGCGCTTTTCGACAAAAGCTTCCATGCCTTCTTTCTGATCCTCGGTCGCAAATAGGGAATGGAACATGCGACGTTCAAACATAACACCCTGACTGAGCGGGGTTTCGTACGCTGCATTGACCATCTCTTTGGTCAGCATGGCGGCCGCGCGCGGCATAGAAGCGATCTTCTTGGCCACGGCTTTAGCTTCCTCAACCAAATCGTCGACCGGCAAGATCCGGGAGACGAGCCCGCAGCGTTCTGCTTCTTCAGCGTCCATCATGCGGCCGGTTAGGCACATTTCCATCGCTTTTGATTTACCTGCAAACCGTGTCAGGCGTTGGGTCCCGCCTGCGCCAGGGGAAACACCAATGGTGATTTCCGGCTGCCCGAACTTCGCCTTCTCGCCGGCGAGAATAAAGTCGCACATCATCGCTAGCTCACAGCCGCCGCCGAGCGCATAGCCATTCACCGCGGCAACCAATGGTTTTCGCGTGCGCGCTGCGCGTTCCCAATTACGAGTGATGAAGTCGTTATAATAGGCTTCCATATATGAGAGCTCGCGCATCTCTTTGATATCGGCGCCGGCGGCAAACGCCTTTTTCGATCCTGTAATCACGATGCAGCCGATCTCAGGATCCGCATCAAACCGATCCAGCGCGGCGGTTAACTCGTCCATGAGCTGGTTGTTGAACGCATTCAGCGCATCCGGACGGTTCAGCGTAATGACGGCCACTGCGCCATCAACCTCAGTTAAGAGTGTTTCGTAGGCCATGGTATTCCCAGCTATCCTCATTTTGCCCAAGCCAGCCGCCAATGGCGACAACCCATTCGGGCTAATCTGTAGAATATATTGCATGAGGCGTCGATAGCGTGTGGCAGACCTGGCCGCGCCAGGGCGGTTTTCGCCTGGATGTTAACTATAGGTTACTTTGGCGCTGCACGATTAAAGAGACGCAATTAAAGTACATTCAACACAAGGTTGATAAAACGCAGTACTCAATTAGAACGTGGACTGGAATTAGAATGATCGAAGATCCAAAATCTAATCAAGCGGCCCGTGCAAAAGCAAAGTCACCACGCTCTATTTCTTGGGAGACAGGGCAGGCAGCCTTTAAACTGATTGCACAGCATAAGTGTTCTGCGGAACCGCAATCCTATGCTGTCTGGTATGCCTATGCGTCACAGAAAACTCCGTCTTTGAATGAAGACCTAGATGAGCTTTTAGCCGAGAATGGTGGTATCAGCGCGGTTGACCTTCAGCAACTCTACGAGACCCATCTGAAGGACGCGCGCGACACCGAACTCAATCTGGAAACGATCAGCCGCGAAATCCAAGACAAGGTTGCAGGCGCACAAACGCTTGTCACCGAGGCAATCTCAAGCACGGACGAATATGTTTCCTCCCTCGACCGTGCCAAAGAACAATTGCCTGTAGGATCCACGCGGGATCAGATTGTCGGTGCGATTGAGGGGATCATCGAACAGGGTGAAGCTTCCAAGAAATCCACGCTGGGCGTTCAATCGGCCTTGCAAAACACGCATAGTGAGATCACGCAGCTAAGCTCTCGCGTCGTGAAATACCGCGAAACTCTAATGCGCGATAAGGCGACTGAACTGATCAATAGGCAGTCATTTGTCGGAGTGCTGGAAGAAAAGTCTGCCGAAGCTTTGGCGAATGGGTACTCGCTGACCGTCCTCATCCTCAGTTTGAAGAACGTCCAGGCACTGAATGAAAGCGCAGGCCTCGATGTGTCGGAATACATCGTTAAGTCGCTGTCGCAGTTTATGACCAAAGCGGTTGACGACAAAGGCGTCTGCGCCCGCTTCTCTGCGACCGTATTCGGCATCGTTCTGCCGCGCTCTGCCTATGTTGATGCAAGTAAAATTGCCCGGGAGATTATTGATGAGCTTGATGTCTTCAAACTCATCAAACGCCCGAGCGGTGACTTGGTTGGTTATATTCAGTGCAGTATAGGCGGCGCCGCGTTGCGCCCAGGCATTGAGCCAGATGATCTTATCCGCTTGGCGACAGAGCAAGCTCAACTGGCTAAATCTTCTGACAAGAGCGCCATCAAGTTCGATCTCAAAAACCAACAGGCAGCATAGCCCGCGTTATTTATCGTCTAGTCGGTCACTTTCTTGAGCCGATAAATCAGATCTAGCGCATCGCGTGGTGTTAGCGTGTCTGGATCGATTGTGTCCAAAAGGTCGAGGGCAGGGTGCGGTTCAGTTGGATCTGGGGCATCAGCCTCTTCAATGGCCGCTGCAAACAGAGGCAGCGTCTCAACCGCGTCAGGCGCCGCTTCAAGTTTTTTGAGGACTTGCTCAGCGCGCCGGACAGCTCTTGTTGGGAGCCCGGCAAGCTTGGCGACTTGCACGCCATAGGAGCGATCGGCGGGTCCAGGCTGGACATCATGCAAAAAGACCAGCTCATCCTTCCATTCTTTCGCGCGCAGAGACAGGTTGGTCGCAGCGGAGAGGTCTTCAGCAAGACCGGTGAGCTCATGATAATGGGTCGCGAATAGCGCGCGGCATTTGTTGGTATTGTGCAGATGCTCAACCGCGGCCCAAGCGATTGCGAGGCCATCATAGGTCGAGGTGCCGCGGCCAACTTCATCCAGAATGACGAATGAGTGCTCTGTTGCCTGGGTCAAGATGGCGGCGGTCTCGACCATCTCCACCATGAAGGTTGAACGCCCACGCGACAGGTCATCACTGGCGCCAACACGCGAGAATACGCGATCGGCAAGCCCCATCGTGAGCTGGCGAGCGGGAACGTATAGACCAGCTTGCGCGAGAATGACGGCGAGGCAGGCTTGCCGCAAATAGGTCGACTTACCCGCCATGTTTGGGCCGGTGACGAGTGCCAGACGGGGCCCCTGCGTGCCCGACGCATCGAGGCGCGTGTCATTGGCGGTAAACCCGTCGCCTTGCTTGCGCAGTGAGGCTTCGACGACGGGATGCCGTAATCCCTCGGCATGAAACACCGGCTCGCTGCTGAGGGCCGGGCGTATGGCTTGGCACTCATTGGCCCATTCCGCGTTGGCGCTCGCAGCGTCGAGTTCAGCCAGGGCTAAAGCGGCAGCATTGAGGGGGGTGGAAAGGCTTTCGATGCGCTGACAGAACTGTTCGAACACATCCAGTTCTCGGCCTTTCGCGATGTCGTCAGCCCGTGAAATTTTACCGGCCAGCTCAGACAGTTCAGATGTTGAGAACCGGACATTCGACGCCAGCGTTTGACGATGAATGAAGGTTTCAGCCAAAGGCGCTTGCATCATTGGGTCGGCATGTCGTGCAGGCACATCGATGAAATAACCCAGCACATTATTGAACTTGATCTTAAGTGCGCTGATGCTGGTTTCGCTTGAGTAGCGCGATTGGAGTTCCGCGATAATCTGACGACTGTCGGACTTGAGTGATCGTGCTTCATCGAGCGCTGCGTCCCAGCCATCTGCTACGAACCCGCCATCGCGGGCGAGGGTGGGGAGTTCGTCGCTCAGAGCTTGTCCAAGATCGGAAGTGAGCGCGGCCAGGTCTGGTTGATCGGAGAGCGTCAGCGCGTTTAGCGCTGTTTCGATTAAACTGGGTGGAATGGTTTGAGTGCGTGCGGTCTCTGCCACCGCAGCTTCCCCTGCCTTCAAGGCAACTCCGATTGCGGCCAGGTCGCGTGGTCCGCCCCTGCCAAGCCGGATGCGTGATCTTGCACGTTCAAGGTCGGGTGCACTTTTAAGGCGGGTGCGGATGGCATCGCGTAAATGCTCATTGGCGAGAAAATACTCAATCGAGTCATACCGGGCGGTGATTTCAGTCTGGTCGGTTTCAGGCCGCGCCAGTCTGGACGCCAAGAGCCGGGCACCGGGTGATGTCAGCGTGCGATCGACCGTGTCGAGCAATGTTCCTTGGCGCGATCCGTTCAGCGCCGTGTCGATTTCTAAGCTTGCGCGCGTGGCGGGATCAATGCTTAGCGCGTTGGTCTTTGCGCTCCGTTTCGGGGGATCAAGCCGAATATCAGCGCCTGCTTGGGTTAGCGACAAATAATCCAGCAAAAGGCCGCAGGCACCAAGCTCACTTTTCGAGAATGACCCAAACGCGTCCAGTGCTGCGACTTTGAACGCATCTTTGAGAAGCCGCTCCCCGGATTTGGAAGATGCTGCGCTATTGGGGCGATAGGTAAGCGGCAGTTTCAGCGCTTCGTTGGCGGTGCCGATCAGCGGGCGCTCAGCATCGCGCTCTGTGACCAGGAGCTCTCTGATTGGAAAAGCACCGAGTGTCTCGGACAGCACCTCTGGCGCAAAGGCGAACACTTCAAAATAACCGGTCGAGACATCGCAAGCGGCCAAGGCAGCATCTGCTCCGCCTGCGCCTAACACCACTGCCACCAGGGCCTGCGCCTGGCGCGCGGGCAGCAAGCTTTCCTCAGTGATCGTGCCGGGCGTAACGATGCGAACGATTTCCCGGTTCACAATCGACTTCGAGCCGCGCTTTTTGGCTTCAGCCGGGCTTTCGGTCTGCTCACAAACGGCGACCCGTTCGCCGGACTTGATTAACCGCGCGAGATAGCCCTCTGCGGCGTGGTAGGGGACGCCTGCCATCGGGATCGGTTCGCCATTATGCTCACCCCGAGCCGTCAGCGTAATATCGAGGATTTCTGCTGCGCGTACCGCGTCTTCGAAAAATAATTCATAGAAGTCGCCCATGCGGAAAAACAGAAGCGCGTCTTCGTGCTTGGCCTTGATTGCCAGGTATTGCGCCATGAACGGCGTTGGCGCTTTCGGCTTTTTCATGGGTTGGGCGGTATCAGGCACAGTCTTGCGAATCCTTCATGAGGCGTCCCAAATAAAGCAATCACAACGGCTTGTCCCCCCTTGCGGACACGCTTATGAGGCGGCAGAAATTTTGAAAAGCCTTGAAAGGCGACTCGATCATGACAATCAAGCGTCCAAGCTTCACCGATCAAGAAGCGCTCGACTTCCACGCCCACCCGGTTCCCGGCAAAATCTCGATGATGCCAACCAAGCCGATGCAGACGCAGCGCGATCTGTCTTTGGCTTATAGTCCAGGCGTTGCAGTGCCAGTTGAGGCGATCGGTAAAGACGAAGACCTGGCTTATGATTACACCGCCAAAGGCAATACTGTTGCGGTGATTTCAAACGGCACCGCCATCCTCGGATTAGGCGATTTGGGCGCCATGGCCTCCAAACCCGTCATGGAAGGCAAGTCGGTCCTGTTCAAACGCTTCGCCGATATCGATAGCTTTGATGTCGAAGTCCAAACCAAAGACGTCGACGAGTTTTGCACTGTCGTGCGCAACATTGGCGCGACCTGGGGCGGAATCAATCTCGAAGACATCGCCTCGCCGGAAGCCTTCATTATCGAACAGCGCCTTCGTGACGAGCTCGACATTCCAGTTTTCCACGATGACCAGCACGGGACTGCGATCATTGCGGCGGCGGGTATCATCAATGCCTGCGCGATCACCGGCCGCCGGCTTGAAGATCTGAAAGTTGCCGTATCTGGCGCAGGGGCTGCAGGCCTTTCGGTTGCTGGGCTTATTCGCCACCTTGGCGTGAAGGCTGAGAATATTCTGATGGCAGACAGTGCTGGCATACTGTTTGAGGGCCGGACTGAAAAGATGGACCAGTTCAAGTCTGCCTTCACCGTTAAGACCGACAAGCGGACCTTGGCTGAAGCCATGGAGGGCGCGGATTGCTTCCTCGGCCTTTCTGTCAAAGGCGCGGTCAATCAAGACATGGTCAAGTCCATGGCTAAGGATCCGATCATTTTCGCCATGGCGAACCCTGATCCGGAAATACGCCCGGAAGAAATCAAAGCTGTGCGCGGTGACGCGATCATTGCGACGGGGCGCTCTGACTATCCGAACCAGGTCAATAATGTGCTTGGGTTCCCATACATCTTTCGCGGAGCCTTGGATGTCCGTGCGCGCAGCATCAATGAAGAGATGAAAGTTGCTGCCGCTCGCGCGCTCGCAGAATTGGCGCGAGAAGACGTGCCGGACGAGGTTGCCGCTGCGTATCACGGCGCGCGCCCACAGTTCGGCCGCGACTATATTATCCCAACGCCATTTGATCCGCGCCTGATTAGCTTCATTCCACCGTTCGTGGCGCAAGCCGCGATCGATACGGGTGTCGCCCGCAAACCAATTGAGGATATGGAAGAGTATCGGCATTCTTTGGCGCGCCGCCTCGACCCAACCGCGTCCTTCCTGCAAGGGGTTCAATCCGCCGTTCGCCGCGATCAAAAACGGATCGTGTTTGCCGAGGGCGAGGAACCGCAAGTCGTTCGCGCCGCTTGGACCTTCAAGCAGCAAGGCCTCGGTCACCCCGTGCTGATCGGCCGCGAAGCTCAGGTTGAGCGCACGATGAAACAAATGGGTGTCCCGGAAGGCGCGCTCGAAATCATCAATGCGCGTCTGTCCGATCGGAATGCAGACTATACTGATTATCTCTACGCGCGCTTGCAGCGCCGTGGATATCTCAAGCGCGACGCACAGCGCCTGGTCAATCAAGACCGCAACGTATTTGGTTGCTGCATGCTTGCACATGGCGATGCAGATGGCATGGTGACCGGTGTCACCCGGAATTACGATGTTTGTCTGACCGATGTTCGTCTGTCGCTCGATCCGCTGCCAGATTCCGATGTCATCGGCATGTCGATGGTGATCAATCGCGGCAAAACCATCTTTATCGCTGATACCAGCGTCAATGAGCTGCCCGATGGAGAGCAGCTCGCGGGCATCGCGAAAGAGGCCGCGACTGCTGTGAAACGCCTCGGCTTTACACCGCGCGTGGCCTTCTTGTCTTACTCAACGTTCGGCAATCCCATGGGCGAGCGGGCGGAAAAGGTTCGCGATGCCGTGTCAATTTTGGACGCATGCGATGATTGCGACTTTGAGTATGAGGGCGACATCGCGGCTGACGTCGCGCTGAACCCGATGCACAAAGTGCTGTATCCATTTTCGCGCTTGTCTGGCGAAGCAAACGTCCTTGTCATGCCGGCGATTCACTCAGCCTCGATTTCGACAAAACTGCTTGAGGGCATGTCGCGCGCAACGATTATCGGACCTGTCCTTCTCGGCATGTCCAAATCTGTCCAGATCGCCTCACTCGGCGCAACGGTGAACGACATCGTAAATCTGGCAACAGTAGCAGCGTTCGATATTGACCGGGTTGGGTCTTAGTCGGTCTCTGGGCTCGCGCCGACGGCTGTCGGCGCTCCATATCGGATTTGCCTGAGCCATTCGAGTGCGACCAGGACAACGGGGACCATGCCAATCCAGAACGTGGTTACAAATACGGTGTAGTATCCATCGGTTTCGATCAGCTCGCCGAGCCATGCCCGTCCAAGCGATCCGATCAACATGATTAGGGATGCGAGCAAAGCGTACTGAACAGCCGCGTATTTTGGGTTCACGATCGATGTAAGGAACGCGACCGAAGCAACACTGGCGAAACCAACAGCGAGATTTTCACCCGCAATGGCCCCCATCAGCCGAGTGAGTTCTGGGCGGTTCTCAAGTCCGAACAGCGGTGGAATAAGAGCTAGAACATGATCCAAGCCCGTAAACGCCATGAAAGCGGTTACGGCGTCTCCACCTTCTGTCGGTACAAAGGTAGCGGTCTCTGCAATGTACCGACCAGCCGCGAGATCGGCGAACAGTAGATTCGTGGCGGCGGCGATCAGTGCGCCTATGAACAGACACGGCATGCGCCCTAAAAAAACCAACGCAATGGCGCCGAGACCGGAGCCTGCAATGGTCATGATAACACCAAACGTCTTTGAGGCGACGGCGACTTCGTCATTGGTCATCCAAAGCGCGCCAAACCGATCATCTAAATAGAAGAAGTACGCAAAGGAGCCCCAGACCAAATCTGCGAATCGGTAGGTTAGAATGATCGCTAGGATCAAAATGAAAGCCCAACCAAGCCGTTTCACCAAGTCCATCAGCGGCACAAGGACAGATCCAAACATCGCGTCACCGATATTGCTAAGAACGCCCGTTGAACGTTCCTCAGTCGCGGTTGTCCGGCCGCTTCTCAATAAATATGACGCAACAAGGGCGGGCAGTAAGACCGTCAGCGCAATAATGATCGGCGCTTGCGTCCGAGTGAAAACGCTGGGACTGAGTGGCGATGTCGGTGCACCCGCCTCTAACTGTTCTGGAGTTGGCGGCGTAAAGGTCAGGTAAGACCACATATAAGCCAGCAGCATGAACACTGCGACAGCCCAGGCGACCATGACGCCGCCAGAAGCCCATTGTCGCTTGGATTGTGCCACGCCGCTGTCACGCGCCAACGCGCCGGCTTCCTTTGTCTGTTTTTGCTCTGGTTCGGGCGCTACAAGAGTGCCGAGCATGGTCAACGCCATCAACACGCCCAGTAAGGCAATGGTGGTCGGCCAGCCAATACGCGCAGCCGCGACCAGGGCGAGGGCGCCAGTCAATAGGCCAGCAAACCGGTATCCGAACTGATACAATGCTGACATCAAATCGAGGTCTTCGTCATTGCGCGCGACTTCGATCCGCCAAGCGTCCAAGACGATGTCATGTGTGGCTGATAGTATTGCGATGGCGAGCGCGGCTGCTGCGACCAGACTTAGAGACTCGGCCGGATTGGTCATCGACAATACGCCAATGAGCGCGGCGATCAAAAACTGAAATGTAATCAGCCAACTGCGGCGAGCTCCAAACGCCGTTTTGACCGGATGGCTCGCTTTCTGAAATCCTGGCGCCCAGATGAATTTGAAACTGTAGGCGAGACCAATAAGTGCTAGAACACCCGCTTGTGAGACATCGGCTTTGGCGTCTGCGAACCAGGCATTTAGAGCGCCCAGTATCACCCCGTATGGAATACCCGCAGCGAAAGAGAGCAACAGCATGGCTGCCATGCGACGATCGCGCAGCGCTTTGAATGCGCGCAACAATCGCGGTGGTTGTTTTTCCGCTGTTGCGGCAACGTCGCTCACGCGGCGCCTGCTTGAGATTTAAGGTCGATCCATTTGAAGGCCAGTTGGCGCAGCGCCTCAGCTTCGAGAGGTTTTGCGGCAACGCCATCTGCGCCAGCATCTCGGGCACGGCGTTCAATCTCTGGATTGATTTCTGCTGAAACGGCAATCACCGGGGTTTTTATCCCGGCGGTGCGGAGCTGACGTGTGGCTTCGAAACCATCCATGATCGGCATCCTTAAATCCATCAGTATCAAGTCTGGACTGATTTGCTCAACGGCGTCGAGAGCTTCGCGTCCAGTCGTGGCCACCGTGACCGTGAATCCTGACGATTCCAAGGCGCGCTGCGCGATAAGTGTGTTGATCGGGTTATCGTCGGCAATCAGAATGCGGCCGACCCCAGACGTTGCGGTGTCTTCGGTTTGCGCTTGCTGGCCTGAAATTGCGAGGCCAGCGCGATCAACCACTGAGGCCGCGCGCAGCGGCCTGACGAGCCATCCTGACGCCCCGATTTTTCGGAATCGGGGCATCTCTGCTCGGTCTTCTTGGCGCAATACGATCAAGACTGGCGCAGCTGCACACAGAATTTGTAACACGTTCGCTGGCAGATCAGCTCCGGCGAGAATCAAGTCAGCGTTCGCCGATAGCGCGGCGGTGGACGCGGTTACGGTCATGACGCTGGCGCCGGCGCGGGTTAGGGCCTCGGTTACCGAAAGGGTGCTCGCTGGCGGCAGTCCAACAAGCGCTACTCGGCCATCAATCGGATCATTCGCTGCATATTCCAAACAATCGGCTTGGGCCTCAAACGGGACTTGAACCCGAAAGCGTGTGCCTAATCCGAGGGCACTCGTAACCGATATACTACCGCCCATGGCCTCGCAGATGCGTTTGACGATGGCGAGGCCTAGGCCAACGCCGCCATCTTTTTGCGCGTCTTCATGACTGACTTGCTGAAAAGCTTTGAACAGGTCGGCCTGGCCTGGCTCATCAATGCCAGGGCCGGTGTCATAAATGTCGAATGTAAGCGTCCCGCAATCATGCGTGAGATCGATTAGAATGCCGCCGGACTCCGTAAACTTGATGGCGTTGCCCACCAAGTTGAATAGAATTTGCCTCGTCTTTCCGGCGTCGCCGCGCAGGGTCAAGGCGCGGTCAAACCTGCATCGTAGCGCGATATCGAGGCCGCGCGTGTGGGCTTTTGGCGATAGGAGCTCAACCACTTCGCGAGCCAGAGCACTGGGCCGAAACACTTCTTGAGACAGCGTTATCGAGCCGGAATCGAGGCGCGCGAAATCGAGAATATTATTCAACAAATCAAGCAGGCGTTCGCCTGAGTTCTGGATCGCGTCTGCATATTCGCGTTGGGCTGGAGATAGGTCTGTTTCCAACAGCAAAGAAACTGTTCCGAGAATCCCGTTCAAAGGCGTGCGGATCTCATGACTGGTCGTCGCCAAGAAAGATTGCTCTGGGCTGAGTTTTGCCGGTTCTTCGCTCATCCGGACACAGTGGCACAAGTCGCTGAGGAATTGCTTAATACCGATGCTTAATGTGCGAGCGTTTCTGTCGAGCGGATTTGCGCGTCTTGCTGTGTACGGCGCCGATAGGAAAGCGCTTCCGCAATGTGGATGCGGCGGATGCCGTCAGTGCCATCCAGATCTGCGATAGTTCGAGCGACTTTCAGGACGCGATGATAAGCCCGCGCCGATAGCGAAAGTTTCACCGCGGCGTCGGTTAGCAAGGCCTGTCCTTCTGTGTCGGGTTTTGCGCTGGTCTCGAGCGTATCGCCATCGGCATCGACATTTAGCGCGCGGCGGTCACCAGCTGCGTCGATATTGGCATAACGCGCGTCTTGTGCGGCGCGTGCCGCCGCAACCCGAGCAGCCATTTCGGCGCTGCCTTCTATGCTCGGCGGCAGCGTTAAGTCCATCGCGGTGACGGGCGGCGTGTCGAAGAATAAGTCAATTCTATCTAGGAACGGGCCGGATAGGCGCGCTTGATACTGTTCTGCGCACTTTGGCCCCTTTCGACAACTTGCATCACCGGTTCCGCCGCCGCAGCGGCAGGGGTTCATCGCTGCTATGAGCTGGAACCTTGCCGGATATTGAACGTGCCGATTGGCACGCGAAATGGTGACCTTACCATCCTCAAGCGGTTGTCGCAGGCTGTCTAAGACTTGCGCTGAGAATTCTGGCAGTTCGTCCAAGAACAAGACACCATGGTGTGCGAGCGAGATTTCGCCCGGCCTTGCGCGAATGCCGCCGCCGACCAAGGCTGCCATGGATGCAGAATGATGCGGTGCGCGAAACGGGCGCTGGCGGGACAATTGCCCACGTTCTAGGAGTCCGGATACAGACTGAATCTGTGATACTTCTAACAATTCCCGCGCTGAGAGCGGCGGCAACAGGCCTGGCAGCCTCTTCGCAAGCATCGATTTGCCCGACCCTGGTGGGCCACAAAAGAGTAGATTGTGTCCGCCGGCGGCCGCAATCTCGAGCGCGCGCTTGGCCCCATCTTGTCCGCGAACGTCGCGCATATCTGGTCCCTTCGCCGTGGCGGGGATTTCTCCGGGTGGCGGACACGAAAGCGGTGCGCGCCCTGTGAAATGGTTGATCAGACTGATCAGGTTTGGCGCGGCGAGGTTACCTTCACCGGCCCAAGCAGCCTCAGGTCCGCAGACTTCTGGGCAGATCAAGCGCAAATCCATATCGAGCGCTTTGATCGCGGCGGGCAAGGTCCCGAGCGTCGGGCCGAGTTGCCCATCCAGGGAAAGCTCGCCCAAGGCCGCATGCCCATCCAACACATCACTCGGAAAAATTCCCATGACGGCCATCACGCCGAGAGCGATTCCTAGGTCGTAATGACTACCTTCTTTCGGTAGGTCGGCAGGCGCCAAATTGACGGTGATCCGTTTGGGTGGCAGCGCAAGGCCGATGGCGCTGAACGCGGCGCGGACGCGTTCGCGGCTCTCCGCAACGGCTTTATCGGGTAATCCCACAATTGCGAAAGCTGGTTGGTTGCCGCCCGCCATGTGTACTTGCACATCGACAGGTTTTGCTTCTATGCCTTCAAATGAAAACGTCGTAATTCGAGCAACCATTGATCCCGCCTTTCTGAATACTATGTATCAGAAAGCCTGGAACAAATAAAGAACGAATTTATACTCTAATCGAGGCGGATGATCGGTTCTTCGTCAGCGGTGTCTGTTTCGAGAACGTCGGGAAGCGTTTCTTCTCCTGGTTCGACAATATCCGCTGAAATTTCAGGGAGTTCAGACAACCCGTTCGAGGCTGAGACATCAGCTGCCAGATTAAAGCCATCTGTGCTGGCTGGTGCATCGCTTGGCAGGGCAAGGTTGAACCCGCCTGAATTAGCCGGCTCAGGCGTCCCCATATCGGTTGGTAATCCGAGATTGAAACTGCCGCCCACAACAGGCGCTTCTGTTGTTGCTTCGGTGGTTTTTGTGTCTTCGGCCTTGGCGTCCGCGTCTTGAGAACAGGCTGTCCCCGCAAGACCAAGAGCAATCAAAGAGGCGATGGAAAGAGCTTTCATGTTCATGGTCCCATAGTGGCCGTGAGGCTAGGTGTTGGCAAGCTTATCCTGCACAACTTCCCAAAACATCGCCGCTGGATCGCGCCCTGTAAAGTCACGAACTTGTTGGACGCCGGTCGGTGATGTGTTGTTGACTTCAGTCAAACGCCCGCCGATCACGTCAATCCCGACCAAAACCTGGCCGCGCGCCTTTAGATCCGGGCCAATCGCCGCGCAAATGGCAAGGTCTGCGTCGCTGAGCTCGCTTGGTTCGGCCGTGCCGCCAACGGCAAGATTAGATCGCGCATGTCCTTTCAAAGGGACCCGATTAAAGCCGCCTACAGGCTCGCCATCAATCAAAATGATTCGTTTGTCGCCATCCGCGACAGCGGGAAGAAAGGCCTGCACAATCAAGGGCTCGCGGGTTCGGCCCAAGAACAACTCGATGAGTGCCCCGAAATTACTATCATCGGGCTTCACGCGGAACACGTCGCCGCCGCCAAAGCCATAAAGCGGTTTAACAATGACATCCTTATGGTCGGTTCGAAACGCTTCGATTTCAGCAGTGTCGCGTGAAATGAGAGTTGGCGGCATAAAGTCGGGAACAAGAAGCGGATAGAGCTTTTCCGGGCCAGACCGAACATGCGTTGGATCGTTCATGACGAGTGTGTCAGGGGCGAGCAGCTCTAAGAGCTGGCAGGCCGTGATATAGGCCATGTCAAAGGGCGGGTCCTGGCGCATCAGGACCACATCGACATCGTCTCGCAAATCGAGCGTCACACGATCTTTGAACAAAGCTGGTGTGCCTGATACGCGTTGTACGGTCATCGGGCGGGCAAAGGCGGTGATCCGGCCTTCACGATAGGATAGGTTCTCGGGTTGGTACTCGAACAGCTCAGCGCCGATTTTCTGCGCGGCCTCAGCCAGCGCGAATGTGGTGTTTGATTCGACCATCGCTGTTTCGAGTGGGTCGGTCTGGATCGCAACGCGCAAGCTCATAACAGCTCCTCATTCTGGCCGTCGCCTATATGAGGATAAAGTCTAAGATTGCAAAGAATTAGTCTGTGAAGCTCGGGATTAGCTTCCAGGGCCGCCGAGCAGTTCGCCCGGGTTCGCAGGGGCAGGTTGATTTGGCGTGTAGGGAACGACCTCGCCGCGCGCATTGCGCAGCCTGACATACGAAACAACCTGATTGACCCCGCCGACGAGGCTTGCTTCCTCAGCCGCTTTTTCCAGCTCTTTCGCAGAGCGCGCGACCCCGAGTAAGTAGACTGTGCCGCCATAGGTTTCGACGTTAAAATTGTTTACCTGAACGGTTGACGATCCGAGCAGTCGCGCCCGCACACGTGTTGAGATCAGCTCGTCTGATGCATTGGCAAAGAAGCCGCCAGGCGACTCGATTTTGATCTCGTTTGCAACATCATCGGCGCGTTTGACCGACCAGGCGATGCTTTCGGCCTTCAGGCGAAGCTCTGGCGTTTGAACGCGGCCTGAAAGCAGAACTAACCCCGCGGCGACTTCGACATCGACTTCACCCATGCTGCCATTTGCAAGTAGGCGAGATTTGATTTCGTTAGAGACAGCGGCGTCGTCCAAAGCTTCTCCAAACGAGCGCTCTTGCGTTGCTGTCACAGCTGTTGCACCTGCGGCGCCGACAATTGCTGTCGCACATCCGCTGAGGCCTGGGAGCAGACAAAGAAGGCTAAGACTGGCAAGGGTTCGGGACATAATCAGATCTCCTTCAACAGCGGTATACTCGAATCATCACGCCGAATTAGGGGAGGGATTGGGCGATAATGCGGCACCAATCAAGGGCGCCAGAAGTCACGATAGTGTTTCGGAAATGAACGTGGCCCGATTGCAACGAGATCGTATCGCCAATCTAAAGCCCCATAGATCGGTTGGCGTGATGCCCAGATCTCAGCTGCCATTGCGATTCGTCGCCAATTTCGCTGGGGAACAGCCGACATTGCGAGCGCTTCCGTCGGACGTTGCTTCACTTCGACGAAGGCGAGGACCTGTCCGCGCTTTGCGATCAAGTCGATTTCGCCTGCGCGGCACCTAAAACGGGCCTCCAAAACCTTGTAGCCTTTCAAACGCAACCAGATCGCCGCGTAGAGTTCCGCGCGGCGCCCTCTTCGTTCTGCTCCCCGACGATCCCGGTTAGCCATTCTTCAAGGCTATGGCTCGCTGATAGACTTGCCGTTTGGGTAGATCGAAGAGATCAGCTATTTCGGTAGCAGCCTGCTTCACCGATTGTGATGCAAGCGCATGCCTTAGGGCGGCGTCGACGGTTTCGTCGTCGGCCTGCTGTTTGATCGGCGGTCCGATCAAGACGACGATTTCGCCCTTTGGCGGGCCATTCTCGGTATAGTGCTCGGCGAGCGATTGAAGCGATCCGCGCCGTGTTTCTTCAAACAGTTTGGTGAGCTCGCGGCTGACCGCGGCTTCGCGGTCTTGGCCCAACGCTCCAGCGGCGTCTTGCAAACAGTCCGCGAGGCGTGGCCCGGACTCATAAAAGACCAAGGTTGCTGGAACCGCTGCTAAGTCTTTAAACGCTTTTTGTCGCGCACCGGACTTTGGCGGGAGGAATCCGCAAAACATGAAGCGGTCGCTGGCGAGCCCGCTTGCAACCAGACCTGCGAGAAGCGCTGAGGCACCTGGTAGAGGAAAAACACGGTGTCCCGCCTCTAGCGCCTCGCGGGCCAGTTTCCAGCCCGGATCAGACACCATTGGCGTTCCCGCATCACTGATTTGCGCGATTGCGGCGCCTTCGGAGAGCCTCTGTAAGATTTCCGGTCGCCGCTTCGCCCCATTATGGTCATGATAAGGCGTGACTTTCGTGCGTATATTATGGGCATCCATGAGCCGCCGGGCGATACGCGTATCTTCTGCTAGAATTTCATCTGCAGCGCGCAACGTGTCGATGGCGCGCAAAGTAATGTCACGCAGGTTTCCGATCGGTGTGGCGACAATGTAAAGACCGGGATCGAGCGCTTGCGTCGCTTCGGTCCGAGAATTAGGCTCGTCGGAGACGCGACTCACTTCGCGATCCTCCTGCGTTTGGAAAAAGGGATACTAGATGACATTGCCGACAACATCGCGCGTCCGATCGCCCCTGCCAATCCTCTTTTTTGCGGGGTTCTTGGCACTTGCAGGCTGCGCGACCCAATCGCCAGGACCTGTGGGGCCGATTTCGACCGGCAATCCACGCGTTGATCCTGTGCCTGGCGGCGACGGCGATGGCACCGATATGGCGGGTGTCGAAGAAGACGGCATGAACGATTTGACCGAAGGCGCTCCTACCGGGCCGTACACGCCGCCGCATATGCAGGGCCGCGAGGTCATTCGCGCCGGTGTCCTGTTGCCGTTCTCCCACCCAAATGAGCGGGTGCGCCAACAAGCAGAGGGGATGTTGGCGGGTATTGAGCTCGCATTGTTTGATTTTGGTAACTCAAACATCGTCCTATTGCCGACCGATACAGGCGGCTCTTTGAGCCAAGCGACGACCGCGGCGGACGGACTTCGAGACAAAGGCGTCGATGTGGTCTTGGGCCCTTTGTTTGGCGCCAATGTACAACCTGTCAAAGCGGCCCTGACGCCAGAGCCTGAACCGGGCTTTTTTGGAATGGCGTCGGAACCTACAGAGGCCCCCAAGCCGGTTATCGCGTTCTCGAATGACCGTTCCGTTGCAAGCTATGGCGCTTGGCTGGCTTCGATTGCGCCAGAGGAAGAGGTCGCCGCGATCATCGAGTATGCTGCATTACGCGGCTATGACCAGTTCGCCTTCTTTGGCCCGCAGAGCAGTCTCGGCACAAGGATCGAAGCGGCTATGCAAGAGGCGGTGACCGAAAATGGCGGCTTCATGCTGACATCGGGCTTCTATCCTGCCTCGTCGACCAATCCGAACACCGAAGCAGAATATTTCGCGACCACTGTCGCTGCAGCGGTTGAACGCGGAGCACGCGTCGCGGTTTTGGTGCCGGAGCGCGGCAATCGTCTGCGCCGCATCGCACCTTTACTAGCCTATCATGGCGTCGACACGCGACAGGTGAAAATGCTCGGCACCAGCGGTTGGGACAATGCCGACATTTGGCGCGAACCTAGCCTCAGAGGCGCATGGTTTCCAACGGCGCCGTCGGCTGACATTGCTGACTTTGAGCAACGCTTCGCACGCATGTATGGCGCGGCGCCATCATCGCTCGCAGCGGTCTCCTATGACGCTGCTGCCTTAGTCGTCGCCTTGTCAGAAGATGGAGAACTGACGCCTGAAGAACTGATCAACCGTGATGGCTTTATGGGCGTGAACGGCCTGTTCCGGTTCCGCGATGATGGCACAGCCGAGCGGTCGCTTGCGATCATGGAAATCGACCCCAATGCAGAAGGCGGTGCCAAAGAAATCCTGCCCGTCTCGCCGAGTTTCGATCCGACGATCGGCTAGGCTTCCGCGGCTTGCTGAGGCGCCGCAGCAGGTAATCCCAATAGGCGGCGTGCCGCGATCCGGTGCGGCTCGCTAATATGCGCGCCGACAATGCCAAGCGCTGTTGCTAAAACCGTCGCGTCATCTGTGAAACCTAGTCCGGTCACAACATCTGGGACGGCATCGATAGGTAGCACGAAATATCCAAGCGCTGCGAACAGCACCAATTTGACTTTCACCGGCGTGTCTGGATCAATCGCGCAATAATAGGCAGACGCCAAGTCATCCGCGAATGGGATGCGCCCAGCCACCCGCAAAAGCTTCGGGATAAGCTTGCGTTTCGTCCGCTTCCGTTGCCGTTCCGTAGGGATAGGCAGCTGCGTTGGGACGGTTTCACCGTTTTCTATGATGATTTCCGTGGGGTCAGACATTGGCCGCTAGCATACTTCCTTCTACATCGCCTCCAAGACACATATTGGAGGATATCTGATGGAACTCAACTCAAACATTTCTGCCGTCATCACCGGGGGCGCTTCAGGCCTTGGCGCCGCTACAGCACGGCTCTTGGCGAGTCATGGCGTAAAATGCGCACTTTTCGATCTAAACGAGGAAAAAGGCGAAGCCGTGGCGAGCGAAATTGGCGGTGTGTTTTGCAATGTCAATGTGACCTCAGATGAGAGCGTGGATGCGGGTTTCGCAAAATCTCGCGCCGCAATTGGCCAAGAGCGGATCCTGATCAACTGTGCCGGCACCGGCAATGCTGTCAAAACCGCTAGCCGCAATAAGGAAACCGGTGAGATTACGCATTTCCCGCTCGATAAGTTCGACTTGATCATTCAGATCAACCTGGTCGGTACATTCCGCTGCATTGCGAAATCTGCCGCTGGCATGATGACCCTCGACCCTATCGATGGCGAGCGTGGCGCGATGGTAAACACAGCTTCAGTCGCGGCTGAAGATGGCCAGATTGGCCAGGCGTCTTACTCTGCATCCAAAGGCGGCGTTGTTGGGATGACGCTTCCGATCGCGCGTGATCTGTCTCGAGAGTTGATCCGTGTGAACACGATCCTACCCGGCATTTTCGATACGCCGTTGCTCGCGGGTGCCCCAGAGAAAGTCCGTCAGGCGCTTGGCGCGCAAGTGCCGAATCCAGCTCGTCTCGGAAACCCTGATGAGTATGCGTCTCTGGCCGTTGAGATGTGTAAGAATGGCTACTTTAATGGCGAAGATGTCCGCCTGGACGGTGCGATCCGTATGGCGCCGCGTTAAGCTGAACACACACTCCTAAAAGGCCAAAGCCCGCCAGATTGGCGGGCTTTTTCCACTCTACAATACTCTACTAACTCTACGCAGCAGGGCTCAAACGTCTGGACGTTCAATGCGCCCGGCTAGGTTCATCAAAACCTCATCTGCGTTAAAAAAGGATGGATCATCTGGCTTTTCGCCTCTGCCCATGATGATTTCTGACGTCGCTTCATAGCGGACAATCTCGCGGTAATCCCAGTCGCTATCCCAAAACGGGTCGCGATAGCCGAACGGGCCATGGAACCCGCGGAACGCCGCCCGCCGCGCATACCAACTGCGGGGATAGCCATAAAGGCGTCCAGTCCGCCCATAAAAGCGGTAGTCACACAAGAACCCGGAATAGAAGGGGTCGTGAAACCCTGTCGATACGACACGGCGATCTTCGTCGGTGGCACGCTGAACGACAGAGAAATAGTCGTAGTCCTGCATGTCGGTCAGTTCCGCCGCGCGATACAAGAGATAGGTTTCAACCGTCTGGCGATCGGTCAGGCTGTTGCCTGAAAAGCTAATTTGCCAGCGATTGCTCTCAATCTGTTGATCGGCATATCCTCGCTGACTGTCTGTGGCCGCTTGATAAGGCGTTGCCGTCGCGCAGGCACCCAGAACCGCAAGGGCCGCTAGGGCAGATGTGAAACGCAGTTTTGTCATATCCGTCGACCTCCTCAGCCAACCATTCACACCCAGTTAACATATGCAAGCTGAACACAAGATAAATCGCGAAAGTGTGACCGGCGTCACGGTACCATTCGTAAAGGCTCTGTTAAATGCGGCAATTGGGGGACGCGGGCGGAGGTAACCTCTCTCTTCTCCTTACTTTCGCAGCGTCATTCTTGGGGGGGCACGCAGGCAAGCCCCCCTCTTTTTTACGCGAAATTCTATTCGTCACCCTTGAAAAGAATGACTTTTTGATGCGGGAACGGGATCTCAATCCCAGCTTCATCGAGCGCCTTTTTTACCAATTCCGGCACTGTGAACCGCACATCAAACCAGTGCTCGCCCTTCACAAAAGGACGCGTCGCGAAATCAACCGAGCTATCATTCAGCGTTGAAACCACAATAACTGGCTCTGGATCGTTCAGGATCAGTGGATGATCGGCAAAGACCCTTTTGATCACGTCGCGGGTTTTATCGATATCGGAGTCGTAAGACACGCCAAACGTTAGCTCGACGCCGCGAACTTCATGGTGGCTATGATTGACGATTTGCTCGCCCCAGATCTTTCCATTGGGAATGATGATCTGCTGATGGTCAAAGGTCCGCAGCACGGTCGTGAACAGTGTGATTTCTTCGACATTGCCGAAATTGCCAGCGGCGTCGATGAAATCACCGACTTTGTACGGTCGGAAGATCATCAACATAACACCTGCTGCCAGGTTCGACATGGCCCCTTGGAGCGCTAGACCAACCGCAAGACCGGCCGCACCAAGCAGCGCAACGATTGAGGTCGTTTCAACACCAAAGCGATTGAGAACAGCGATGACGACAAAGGCTAGAATGACATATCGTGCCAAGCTGCCGAGGAAGTTGAACAGCGTGTCGTCGAGGTTTTTATGCTGCTTGGCGATGCCGCGAACAAACGCGCCAACGCGTCCCGCAATCCAAAAGCCGACAATCAGGATAACTAAGGCCAGAAGGACATTGGTCGCCCCGGACAAGATCGGTCCTGCCTGATCTTCCATGCCGAGCGGCGCTAAGATATTTTCTAGTAATTCCATGTGAACGAAACCCCCTTTGTTTGTCCAAGTTTGAACATTCGTAACGCACAAATGCCCCTTTTTGTGTAAGTTGAGCATGAATGAGAAGGCAAGAGGAGGTTACATGCGTTGCTTAGCACCTGTCTCAGGACTCTGCGCACTTCTGCTGGCGACTGGTTGCGGAGGTGGGGGCGGTAGCAGTGATCTCGTGAACATTGCGAATACCGCTCCCGTGTTCACCTCATCAAACACAATAAGCATTGTCGAGAATACAGTCGGTACCGTTTACACTGCACAGGCAAGCGATGCCGATGGTAACACCATTACGTTTCGTATCGCTGGAGGAGCTGATGCCAACGTAGTATCCTTAAATGCTCAAACGGGCGCGCTTTCATTCGATTCTAGCTTAGATTTCGAATCTCCCGGCGACGCGAATGCGGACAATGTTTATGAAATCAGTCTGGAAGCTAGGGATGGCCTAGGCGGCGTAGCCTCTATCGATCTGCTAATTGAAATCACGAACCAAATTGACGTAGTCAGCTTACGCCGGGTTGGGCTCGGGTTCAATCAGCCTTTAGGCTTGCAAGCATTGCCGGATGGATCGGGTCGGGTCTTGGTTCTTGAAAAAACAGGGCGTGTTCGCCTGTTGAACCCCGATACAGGAAACACTGGCAGCGTCGATTTCATAGATGTTTCTTCGACAATTTCGACATCGGGTGAACGCGGTTTGCTCGGACTTGCGCTTTCGCCTGACTATGCGACTGACGGAATAGCGTATCTGCATGTAACAAACCTCGCCGGCGATACAGAAATACGTCGCTTCCAGTCCTTTTCTGGTTTGCGTGATCAACTCGACCCAGCGACCAGTGATGTCATTCTGACAATCTCCCAGCCGGAGGGTAATCACAATGCAGGATGGATCGGATTTGATGCGGCCGGTTATTTCGTCTTTCCGACAGGCGACGGCGGAGGTTCAGGTGATCCAAGCGATTTGGCGCAAAACCCACAGTCGCTTTTGGGGAAGGTTTTGCGAATTGATGTCACGAGCGACGAGTTCCCCGCAGATGATCTACGAGACTATGCGATCCCGCCAGGCAACACATTCACAGACTCCAGAGACGGGCGTCCCGAGATCTTTGCGGTCGGGTTACGCAATCCGTTTCAGTCGAGTTTCGACCCAACCAGCGGCGACTTGCTTATCGGCGATGTTGGGCAGGGCGCGATCGAAGAGATCAGCCGTCTACCCATGACAGATAGTTCGCTCAATTTTGGATGGGCGATCCGAGAAGGTACGGCCTTCTTTAAAGGCGCAGATAGAACTGACTTGACTGGCCCAGTTGCTGAGTATGCGCATGGAGCGGGCCCAAGAGAGGGGCGCTCAATTACTGGTGGGCTCGTTTATCGCGGCCCTGTTGAAGCGCTTCAAGATACATACATTTTCGCTGACTTCGTAAGTGACAATATCTGGGGCGTTCCGGTCGCCGACCTGATCAATGGCCAAACCGTATCAGCGGATCGATTTACGCTCCTGACCAGCGACTTTGTGCCGGATCAGGGAAGTTTGGTTTCGATTGCTGCATTTGGCACCGATGCGTCGAACAATCTCTATGTTGTATCGCTTGGTGGTGACATCTTTCGCCTGGAGGCAGAAACGTAAAAGGGCGAGCCATTGGCTCGCCCTTTCGATTAGATGTGCGGGGATGCTAAGCCGCAGCGGCGCCCATAACGGCTTTGACTTCGAGGAATTCCTCGAACCCGTGCTCGCCCCATTCGCGGCCATTGCCTGACTGCTTGTATCCACCGAAAGGTGCTGAGAAATCAGGGCCCTGGCCGTTGACTTGGATTTGACCTGCGCGGATGCGATTGGCGATTTTTGCCGCTTCCGCTGGCTCACCTTGGACATATCCAGCGAGGCCATACTCGGTGTCATTCGCCATTTCAACGGCTTCGTCGACGCTGTCATAAGGGATCATGACCAGCACAGGGCCAAAGATCTCTTCGCGGGCGATGGTCATCTCATTGGTGACGTCGGCGAAGACGGTTGGGCGGGCGAAGTAGCCTCGATTAAGCCCTTCTGGGCGACCGGTGCCACCCGCGACGAGGGTTGCGCCCTCATCAATACCTTTTTGGATCAGGTCCTGGACTTTCGCATACTGATTGCCATTCGAGATTGGGCCGATCGCGCCCTTGTCAGCTTCGCGTGGCATTTGAACTTTTACAGCTTCAGCAGCGGCTTTCGCGATTGCCTTGGCTTCTTCATTGCTCTCACGTGGCACGAACATACGGCTCGGCGCGTTACAAGATTGACCGGAATTGGTCATCATTTGCATGACACCGCCGCCGACAGCTTTCTGAAGATCGGCGCTTGGCAGAACAATGTTCGGCGACTTGCCGCCGAGCTCTTGCGCGACGCGTTTCACGGTTGGAGCCGCCGCTTGTGCAACTAGGATCCCGGCGCGAGTTGAGCCGGTGAAACTCATCATGTCGACGTCAGGATGACCTGACAGATGCGCGCCAACGCTGGGGCCGTCTCCATTGACCAGGTTAAACACGCCTGGTGGGACGCCAGCTTCATGCATGACCTCAGTAAAAATCATCGCGTTTAGCGGCGAGATTTCAGATGGCTTGAGCACCATTGTGCAACCAGCCGCGATGGCTGGCGCAACTTTACACGTGATCTGGTTCAGCGGCCAATTCCAAGGCGTGATAAAGCCACAAACGCCAATAGGCTCTTTGCGGAGCAGGGTGGTGCCACGCTGCTCTTCAAACTCATAATTGCGTAAGATTTGGCTCATCGTCGCCACGTGGCCCATGCCGGCAGGGACTTGCGCAGCATTTGCGAGCCACATTGGCGCGCCCATCTCGTCAGAGATCGCTTCTGCCATATCGCCCATGCGAGCCTGGATGCCAGCAGTGATTTTGTCGAGCAGGTCAGCGCGATACTCAACGCTGGTTTGCGAGAAGGTTTCAAAGGCTGCTTTCGCGGCAGCGACAGCTTTGTCGACATCGGCAGATGATCCAAGAGAGATTTTCGCAAACGGTTCTTCGGTTGCTGGATTCTCAACGTCGATCGTGCGCGGCTCGACCGGGTCGACCCATTCACCATTAATGTAGAACTGAAGATACTCTTTCATGGCTTGCGCCTCCCGTTACCTGTCTAGATTTTGACCTGTGTCTAAGGCTGACACTGGCGTCACCTTTTATCTAAGCACAGCGAGGCCCTTAGGGAAGCCCACACGCAGCGGAAACGGTGCCTGGCGAAAAATAGACTTGCTTGCAGAAATCGCACTGCGTGCCATTTGTCTAACGAGCAAGAGGAGGAAATGAACAATGCCAACCAATCAATCATGGTATCTGCGTCGGCGGCCTGTGGGTGAGGTTTCAGAAGGGGATTTGGAGCTTGTAACCGAGGAGATGTCATCGCTTGCCGATGGTATGGTGCGTGTTCGCACAATCTACCTGTCGCTTGATCCGACGCATCGAATTTGGATGAGCGATATGGATGCATACTTACCGCCGGTGGAGCTAAACACACCGATGCGGGGGGGATCGATTGGTGTCGTTGAAGAAAGTAATTCCGCTGCTGTTCCGGTTGGAAGCATTGTCAATACAGGGCTTGCGACGTGGGCGCTATACAATGACTTGCCAGGCGATGCCGTGACGGTTCTGCCAGTCATTCCAGGTTTGCCGCTGACCGCGTTTATGGGCCCCTTGGGCGCCACCGGCATGACGGCTTATTTTGGATTGATGGATATCGCCAAGCCGAAAGCCGGAGAGACAATCGTCGTCTCCGCGGCTGCGGGTGCGGTTGGTTCGATGGTCGGTCAGATCGGCAAGATCCAAGGGTGCCGCGTCGTCGGGATCGCGGGTTCAGATGAGAAATGCCGCTGGCTCACTGACGAGGCCGGATTTGATGTAGCGATCAATTATAAGACCGAAGATGTCGGCGCTTCGCTTGATAAGCATTGTCCAGATGGCATTGATATCAATTTTGAGAACGTTGGCGGCGAGATTATGGAAGCCGTGATCGCGCGACTGAATGACTTTTCTCGCATGCCACTTTGCGGCTTGATTTCGACCTATAACGCCGATCCAAGCACAAATACGGGGCCGAAGAATTTCGACAATTTGCTGATGCGCCGAACCAAGGTTCAGGGCTTTATCATTATCGATTATCTGGACCGCTTTGCCGAAGGCGCCGCAGCGATGGGGCAGTGGCTGATGGAGGGCAAGCTCAAGTTCGAAACGGATTTGGTAGAAGGCCTCGAAAATGCACCCAACGCCTTGGGACGACTGTTCGCCGGCGCAAATCTTGGCAAACTTGTACTTAAAGTCAGTGAGCCGCCAGCTTAAGCAAACTCGATTCTAGCGAACGCGTCCGCCAAAGATGCCGCGAAGAACATACTTGGTAATATCGCGCGCAATCGTTCGGGTCGCTGTGTTTACCGCGCGCTCGGTTGTGGTCATGCGTGTGCTGCGGCGCCGGGTGGAGCGCGTTTTTTTCTCGCGGGCCTTTTTCTTTTCGAGTTCGGCTTTCGCTCGTTCCTCTTCACGGGCCAACTTTTCGGCGGCTTCAGCCGCTGCTTCCTCACGCTCCAATAGGATTTCATAAGCCGACTCGCGATCAATCGCTTCGTCATAGAGGCCTAGCACCGGGCTATCTTGCATTTCAGCTTTGCGCTCTTCTTCGGTCGCAGGACCGAGGCGCGAGCTGGGTGGGCGGATCAATGTGCGTTGCACGATGCCCGGGGCGCCTTTTTCGTCCAAGGTCGAGACCAGAGCCTCGCCGACGCCAAGATCGGTGATCACGTCTTCTGCGTCAAAAGATGGGTTTTCGCGAAACGATTGCGCCGCAGCTTTGACGCCTTTGCGCTCCGCTGGCGTGTAGGCACGCAGAGCATGTTGGATGCGATTGCCCAGTTGAGCCAGGACACTGTCGGGCAAATCTCTTGGGTTTTGCGTGACAAAGAACACACCAATCCCTTTTGAGCGGATCAGGCGAACCACTTGCTCAATCTTTTCGAGGAGTGCACGTGGCGCGTCATTGAACAGCAAATGTGCTTCATCAAAAAAGAAGACCATTTTCGGTTTATCAGGATCTCCGACTTCCGGCAGTTCTTCAAAGAGTTGCGATAGGAGCCAAAGTAAGAAGGTTGAATAGAGGCGCGGGCTGTTGATCAGCGTGGTGGAGTCCAACACATTCACAACACCGCGGCCATCACGCGTGGTGCGCATAAAGTCTTTCAAATTAAGCGCCGGTTCGCCGAAGAACTGTTCGGCTCCCTCGCGCTCCAAAACCAGCAAGCGTCGCTGGATCGCGCCAAGGCTTGCGGTAGCGACATTGCCATATTCACGGCTGATCGCAGTGCGCACTTCTTTATCGCTCATATGATTTAGCAGTTTGCGCAAATCTTTGAGATCGAGCAGCAACATGCCTTCATCATCGGCATACTCAAATGCGACAGTAAGAACGCCTTCTTGAGTTTCTGAAAGATCCATCAAGCGCGACAATAGGAGCGGTCCCATATCGGAGATCGTCGTACGAACCGGGTGACCCTTCTCGCCAAACACATCCCAAAAAACGGTTGGCGTGGCACCATAATCATAATCTTCGAACCCGATTTTTTCGGCGCGCGAAATCAGTTTGGGGTGCAGCTTGTGCTCTGGCGATCCAGAAACGCAGATACCGGACAGATCACCTTTCACATCAGCACAAAACACCGGCACGCCTTCATTCGCGAAGCCTTCTGCCAGGATTTGCAGCGTGACCGTCTTACCGGTCCCCGTGGCGCCCGCGACGATGCCGTGACGGTTAGCGCGATTGAGGAGCAGCGTCTGCGCGTCATTTGGCGTGCCCTCGCCGTCCATGTCTGCGCCGCCAATAAAGATCCTGTCACCCATGCCGAGCTCCCTTCGTACCGGCGGCAAACTACTGGGTTTGTTGGGCGGAGCAAGGGCGTAAGTGTTGCAAGGGATGTCTCGCTACCACTGCGCATCGATCGCGAAACGACCAGGTGCGATCTCGAAGGTGTGAACTTGCAAGCCAGCCTCGCGGCAGATGATCTCAGCCGCCGCAATATCCCACAATCCGCAGCCGTGCTCGATATATCCGCTCAGCCTTCCGAGCGCGGCCATGGCTAGTGAAAATACCGCGCATCGATAGCGAACTACAGAATAGTCTTGATCTCGAAAGGCCTGCGCGCGCGCATCGGTGGCGGGACCAGGCTCGAAATCGTTTTCGCCAATCGACATCGTGTTCACTTGCGGCGCGCCTGGAGGATTAAGTGCCGACCCGCTCAAAATGCGAAGCCCTGTGCCCTCGGCGGCCGACAGCGCAATGCCAAGCTCGGGCAGTGAAATCGCACCAGCGATAGAGCGCCCATTCTCGATATAGCCAATCGAGATCCCCCAAATCGGCAGGCCCAGAATGAAGTTCGTCGTGCCATCGATCGGGTCGATAGCCCACCCGGATTGGCCATCTGATAGGCTGCCGCCAAACTCTTCCCCAATGATCGCGGTGCCTCGAAAATGCTTTGAGAGTGACTGTCGGATCAGTTTTTCAAGCTCAATGTCCACATTGGTTGCAAACTGCCCAAGCGATTTCTCATCGACGCTCAGCTCACCCCGGCGGGCGCACCAATCGAGCGCCACTGAGGAGGCTTCCTGTAGAATAGTTTCAAGCGTTTCGAGCTTAGCGGATTGAAAAGTCTGCATTCCGGTTTTTGGTCCTAGTTCGTTTCTATTTGGCTCTGCCAACCCCATCACTCTGACTTGCTAAAGCCATCACGCATCTCTTGGCTCCAGAGGGGTTCTTGGCCATTTCTGATCCGCCGCGCATTGTAGGCCCCTGGAGCCATTGGATCGGTGAACAAGTCCTCGTCAGGCCAAAGAAACCTGTTTGCCGCCTCTTCCTCAAAGACTTTATCGCTAACCGTTTTGGAGATGTAGCGCGGATCTCCGAATATGCGTTCTGGCGGAATATCGCGTTCGGCGCTGGCGATCGCGACCGCAAATGGGTCAGGCGGTGGACAAGATCCTTCCTCATGACGCTTGAGTTTGAGGCAGTTCATTTGCCCTAGAGCGCTTGCGATCTGGGCGGGTGTCACCGCGTCTCCTGCGGTCTCTCCAGAGGGCGTGTCGATTGCCGCAGCAGAGTTCGGCGCAGGCGCCGGGCCGGCCGGAGCGGTGTCGAGCTGAGTGAGAATGGTTGGTGTTTGCGACTCGGCAGGCTGAGGCTCTGCTTCTGGCGCAGGTCCTTGCGGTGGGGCGGAACGAGGTTCAATCTGCAGCTGCACTGCGGGCGGTGGGACCGTGTCAACTGTCGGCTTTGGCTCGACCAAAGGTTCAACCGGCTCTGGCGGTTCCTCAATTTCTGGAGCCAAGTCCGCCAACTCGATCACTAAGACATCAGGTTCAAAGGCGGCCATTGGCCGAACCTCCTGAGAGAGCAAAATCGCAGCCATCGCGATGTGCGCGACTGTTACAACCATTACGATTGAGACGCTGCGATAACGTCCAAAACTACTCCACCAAGCCATGAGAGTTGCTTAGCCCCAAATCGGTGAGACCCGCTCTTAATTCTGCGTAACCTGCTGCGCCGACGCGGTCGATCAAGTCTTCTTGTATTCCCCCTTTCTCGCAAAGGCCCTAGTTTCTTGGCATGTCCCTCTCGATCATCATTCCGACACTAAATGAGGAAGCGGCGCTCCCGGCGACGCTTAAATGTGTCGCCGCGCTGAACCCGGCGCCCTTCGAGGTGATTGTTGCCGACTCGGGAAGTGATGATCGAACTGTAGACGTGGCACGTGCATTTGGCGTTCGGGTGGTCACCGATCTTCCGCGCGGTCGGGCGGGGCAGATGAATGCCGGCGCAAGATTAGCTGTCGGCGATCACTTATGTTTCCTGCACGCGGATACCGAAATTCCCGACGACTTTGTCAGCCTGGTCGAAGATGTATTGAGCGACCCACGCACCGCGCTGGCGGGGTTTGTTTCTGTCATGCGCGGGAAGAGTGGTGTGCGACGGGTCACGACGGCTCACAATTTTCTGAAAACATGGTACGCGCCGCTTTTCTTCCGAACGATCTCATTCTTTCGGGGTGCCCGGCTTCTCTTCGGAGATCAGGTTATTGTCTGCCGGCGCCATGAATTCGAAGCGGTTGGCGGCTGGGACCCGGATCAGAAGATTATGGAAGAGGCTGATATGTGCCTGCGCATGGTGCGCGGCGGCTATGGACGTGTCCGGCAGGTTCCTCGGAAAGTCTGGTCATCGGACCGACGCGTCGCTGAATGGGGCTTCTGGCGCGCGAATTTCACCTATCTCTATGTCGGATTGTTATGGGGCTTCGGCGCTAGGTCGGACCGCCTCACGCAGCATTATGAAGACGTTCGGTAGGGCGAACTCATGATGCGAAAGGCGGCGCCGTTCGGTTTTTAGAATGGATCAGACAGCTTTGGATCTGTGTAGATGCTGGCCCCTGTTAGCGTCAGCAGGAACGCTTCAAGCTGGTCTTTTTCGTTCTCCGTAAGGTTCAAGCGCTGCGGGTTTCCGCCCGGAAAAAGCCGATTGTCGATGGTCGCCCGCCATTCAGACAGAGGCGGTTCGCTCGTCGGCTCTTGGATCGAGTCATAGTGATCGATCACGGCGCGGATTGTGGCGAGTGATCCGTCATGCATGAACGGACCGTTCGAACTACCGCCTGGGCCAACCATATCGCGCAATGTCGGTGAGCGCGTATTGGTCAGGTCGAACTCAGTGGTCGAGCCAGCAACCGCAAAGACCCCATTGTGATCCGAGCCTGGGCGGATGTCGAACTCAGGCGCGCGATGGCATACATTACAGCCAGCGCCGCCATTATCCGGCGCCTGTGTGAAGAGGGACTTTCCGGCATTTTCGTCAGCCGTGAAGTTTGGAAAATTGGCGTTATTGTTGTTCACTTGCGCGCGGCCTTCATCATAACGCGAGTCAAATGACTGAATCGACTTCGTGAACTGCGCGAGGGCTTCCTGAATACGCTCTTCGGTAATCTCCGGGTCGAGATAGACGAACCGGAAAAGCTCTTCGTAATACTCCGTAGATTCCATTTGCGCGATTAGAGTATTGAGGTCTGGGCGACCATTTTGGCCACTAAAGCCCATCTCATTATGGTCCTGGATGGGTTGAGATTCTTGGGCTTCGTGGCTCGGCGCACGTTCATCCCAAAAGAAATTCTCTTCGTCGGCAAACATTGTGTTGATCAGGCGCATGGAATGGCGCCCGGTTTGTCCGCCCTCGACCCCTGTGCTGACAATGCCTGCATCGCTGAAGCCCAGCGATTGCACGTGACACGTCGCGCAAGAAATGGTGCCGTCCGTTGAAAGCGAGGGATCATAAAACAGAACCCGGCCCAATGTCGCGCCTGCATCCGTGATTGGATTGCCGCCATCATTTACTTTGGTGATATAGTTCGGAACCGTTTGGTTCGCGTAGTTCTCAAGGTTTTCGAGATCAATCGCGCCGTTAAACGTCGCAAGGATCGCGCTCTGATCGACCGTGACGTCGATTGTGAATGTATCGCTGACGCTCGCGCCATCGGGATCTGTTGCAGTGCACGTGATGGTGATAGTGCCAGTTGAGTCAGGGCGCCCTGAAATGACGGTCCCTGCGATCGAAAGGCCTTTTGCATCTGCGCCGAAATCAGCGGAGATTGTCAGTGTATCATTGTCTGCATCCGTGAAGGTGCCCGAGAGATCGAGGCTGAAATCAAATCCGACATTGGCGCTCTGGTTTGAAACGGGCGACGACACCGTCGGCGCGCTGTTTGCTGTCGCAGTGATAGGGGTTGTCGTTGGTGCGGAGGTAGACCCTCCGCCGCCACCGCCACATGATGTGACAAGGATTACTGCGCAAACGGCGCAGAGTTTATTTCGCATGTTATATCTCCCTCACACGCCAATGATTTTGACGCTAAGGAGTTAAAACGCGCAGCTAAGGGCAGTCCGTCGCTGATTTTTATAACTTTTTTGTCATGCCGCGCAGGTAATACTGGCAATTTGATCGATCATATTGTCTGAGCTGCAACCCTCACCGAGATAGTTTCGCCTGAGATGGCCTAAAACTAGATATGGTGCAGCATGGGTGCAGTTTGGAAATCGGTTGGCCCAATTTTGCTTCTGCAATTGGCTGTCGCGTTCGTGTATTTGGCGTGGCCTCTAATCTCTCGGATCATCGAGATTTCTGGACGTCATATCGCGCGTTACATCCCGATTGGCGAGCGAGAGAATGCTGAGCCAAATAAGCCTAAACAGCCATTCCGCGGCAAATGGCGCGAAGCGGCGTACACGCGGCAACAAGAGCATCATGGCACACACGACCGCCGCGATCCGCCAGCGCCGCCGAGTGAACGTGAGCTCTATTTGCGCACGCTTGGATTGACTAAGCCTGTCTCGAAAGCACAGCTGAAGAAAACTTATCGCAAACTCGCGAAAACCTACCACCCGGACCAATTCGCCGCTGCTCACCATTCAGCCAGCGATCGCGAGATCGCGGCCGAAAAGATGTTAGCGATCAATGAGGCTTATGACTGGCTTGTCGCCAATCCGCGCTTCTGATCAGATTTCCTGATTGTAAGCGCCGATTTCAGGATACTTTGCCAGGCGGGGTTTCACCTCTTCGCGGAACAAGGCAACCATATCCTCTTGTGAGCGCATGCTTTCGACCACAACCGCAAATTCCGGTTTGTTAGAACTTGCACGCGCGAGCACCCAAGAGCCATCTTCGAGCGTCACGCGCGCGCCGTTGACGGTGTTCACGTCCACGACTTTGCGTCCGAGAATTTCAGTGCCGAGCAGGCCTTTATACTCCTCGACGATGCGCTCAATGACCTCATATTTTACTTCATCTGCGCAATGCGGTGACATGGTCAGCGAGGTGAACGCGGTGCCGAGCTCGCCTTTTAGGTCTGCCATCGTCTTGTCGGGGTTGCGGTCGAGCATTTCTAGAATGGCTTTCGCTGCAATCAGGCCATCATCATAGCCAAGACCAATCGGCGGGCGGAAGAAGAAGTGTCCTGACTTTTCAAACCCTGCGAGCGCGTCGAGATCCGTGGTGCGGCGCTTAATGTAAGAGTGGCCGGTCTTATAATAGTCGACCGTTGAGCCATTTGCCTCTAGCACAGGATCAGTTTTGTAGAGCCCGGTCGATTTCACATCCACCACGAATTTCGCGCCTGGATATTCTTTTGAAAGATCGCGGGCGAGCATCAGGCCGATCTTGTCAGCAAATATCTCATCACCGGTATTGTCGATCACGCCGCAGCGATCGCCGTCGCCATCAAAGCCGAGCGCGATGTCGGCGCCGTGTTCTTTTACCGCTGCAGACATAGCGTGCAGCATTGCGGCATCTTCAGGGTTCGGATTGTATTTCGGGAACGTGTTGTCGAGATTGCAATCCATCTCAATGACGTCGACACCCATTTTGCGCAAAGCGTCCGGGGCAAAGGCTCCGGCTGTTCCATTTCCGCAAGCTGCGATGACTTTAAGCGGTCGTTTGATCGAGACGCCTTCTGCGACGGCATCAATGTACTTCTCGCGAATCTCATCGACGCGGAAGTGACCGCCGCCTGCGCGTGGTTGGAAGTCGCCGTTCAGAACGATCTCTTTCAGACGTCCCATTTCATCCGGGCCGAAAGTCAGTGGACGGTTGGCGCCCATTTTGACCCCGGTCCAGCCATTCTCATTATGGCTCGCCGTGACCATCGCGCAGCAAGCGCAATCAAGCTCAAACTGGCTCCAATAGACCATGGGTGAGAGCGCAAGGCCTACGTCCAAGACTTCACAGCCGCCCTGCACCATGCCGAGAATAAGCGCATTCTTGATTGGTTGGCTGATCGTGCGGAAATCGTGGCCAGTCACCACTTTCGGCTCGACGCCTAGCTCATGGAACAAGGTCGCCATACCAAGGCCGAGCGCTTGTACACCGGTGAGGTTCAGCTCTGGCGTTTTTTCATGACCAATACCGTTAAACCACCAGCGGGCATCATATTCACGAAAGCCGGTTGGCTTCACGAGTGGCAAGATTTCGAAGTCGAGCGTGTTCGGTGCGATATCCGCGCGCGGTTTTGGCAGCATTATTACGTCCTGATAATTTGTATCCCCAGAGGGCGTTGTGCAGAATGACGTGCAATTAGCAAGCCAAAATTAAATTTAATATTGCCTATCGTATAAAGAATACTAATTAGCATCCCGACGGGGGACGACCCCTCGTGTTTTGCAAGGAGTTAAGTATGAAACTCATGAAATCTGTTGCTGCAGTTTCAGTAGGTCTGGTGATCGTGGGCGCAGCGTCTGCTCAAGAGTATTATGTTGGGGGCTCTATCGGCTTCACTCAACAAAATGACAGTGATAATTCTGGGTCGACCGGGGCTTTCACAACCGGAAACCTCGGTGATGGCAGCACGTTAGACGTGGCCGCGGGCACACCTTATGGTTGGTCAACCGAGTTTGACGGCGGCACTGCATTTGGTGCCGAATTCGGCGCGCGCTATGGCAGCGGCCTACGCTCAGGCGTTGAGTTCGTTTACAGCCAAGCCGACGTTGACACGCACACAGGCGTGACTCTTGGCGGCGGTAGCATTGATGCGGTTGATGCTGCGGCAATTGCCGGTTCAGCGGAGCCACTCGGCGCAACTGTTGCAGCTGTTGTCGCAGACGGTCGCGGTGAGATCACCAATACAGGCATCTTCCTGAACGCCTATTATGATTTCAACCAAGCCAGCGCGCTTCAGCCCTATGTCGGTGCGGGTATTGGCTATGTTGATGTCGACGTCACCTATCAGCCATCTGGCATTACGGTGATCGATGATAGCGAAGGTAAGTTCGGTTATCAGGTCAAAGCCGGTGCAACTTGGCAACTTCAAAATCAGTGGGAGCTGTTTGGTGAGTATGCTTACCGCGCGACCGAAGATATTGAGCTCGACAACCAGCTCTTCCCAGGCACGCTCGACATTGAAAATACACAAAACGTATTCTCAATCGGTGCGCGCTACCGCTTCGGCAGCTAAGAGCTGACAGTAACATCTAGCTTGAAAAGCCCGCTGGTTTCCGGTGGGCTTTTTTGCGCCTTTATTGGGGCTCGGATTGGCCGAACCACCTCTGGGACAAAAGGCATAGAATCAGAACGGTGATCGACATCATCAGAGCCAGGGTGGCATTTCCGGTCCATCCCCAAACGTCATAGGCGCTCGTCCCGGCCCAACTGGCGAGGCCGCCGCCGACAAACATGAACACGATATAGATCGTCATCAAACGTGTACGCACTTCCGGCGGCTCGTTGAGGAAGGTCATGCGCCCAGTCACATCAATGACCGGGCCAAAAATGTTCGTGATGAGGATTGGAATGATGAGCAGCCACAGATTGTATCCAAATACGAAGAACAGGCTGACGCCGATCAATTGGAACACGGCGACATAGAGCCGGGCTTTGCGGGCGCCGATCCGGTCTGCCCAGGCGCCGAAGCGGGGGGTCGTGACAAGGTTCACGATCGCAAACAGGGCCAAATAGCCCACCACATCGACGCCATAGCCCATCTCTGGGCTGGTCAAATGTAGGCCTAATCCGAGCCAGATCGAAATGAAGATACCGAAATTGAGCCCTTGAATGGCGCCGGACGCGATGATCTCCGGAAACCGGCCAATCATAGGGATCATCGAATAGATCAGCTGGCCGTAAGAGGTACCATCTTCGTTCGCGGTCACCTGTTCGCGCCGGTCCATGCTGAACGGTAGAACGATCGCCACAACAAACATCAATCCCGTCGCAACATAATAGACGGTGCGCCAGCCGAAATACTCCGCGATGACACCTGCGCCCGCTCGCGCTGATAAGATACCCGCAATGATGCCGGTGGTCAGGATCGCCGTGACTTTGCCAAGCTCGCTCGGATCGACCCGTTTCGACGCATAGGTCGGCAGCAAGTATGGCGCGATCGTCACAAAGCCCAATGCAGTTGATCCAATCAAAAATAGCCGAAAATCGAAGGCAAATGTCATCACGGCAATCGAAGTAAACTGACCGGCCACAAAGATCGCTGTCAGAGTTCGATTGCTATAGCGGTCGCCAAGCGGAAGCAGCAAAAATATGCCAAGTGCTAGTGCCAACTGATTCATCGCTGGTACTAAGCCGATGGTCGACGAGCTGACCTCAAAATCTTCCGCGACGCGCGCGATGATGGGGTGGATGTAATAGGCGTTCGCGGTCACAACAGCGGAAGCGAGCGTCAAAATCCAAACCTGGCGCGGACTTAAGTGGGTCGGTTCGGAGGCGGGCGTTTCAGACACAACCGCAAGCTTAAGGCGCGCTTATTGTTCCTGAAAACCCTGACGCGACGCTAATCGACGGCGCGCTTTAAGAAGTTTCCCATCCAGGCGCCTGTTTGATCATTGTCGATGGGGTCTGCAAAGCTCGCCTCGGCGCGGTTGACCATGTCGACGGGCAGTCTCGTCCCTTTGCGCACGCCATAGAGAGCGCATGAGAAGCCAGCGCTGAACTCTGGATGCCCCTGGAAGCTGATGGCATTCGCGCCTGGATAGGCGAGGGCGGCGTATTCGCAGAAATCATTTTGCGCAACCAGTGTAGCGCCGGGTGGCAAAGACAGCACCTGATCTTGGTGGCTGACCCCTAAGCTGAACTGTCGGGGCGGGGTCGTTCCCATCCAAGGCTGAGGTGCGACGATGTCGTAGACGTGCCGCCCGATCCCCCAGCCCTTGTCGGACTTCGCGACTTTTGCCCCAAGCGCATGGGCGATGACCTGATGCCCAAAACAGATGCCGATTTGCGGTGTTTGCGCGTCGGCGGCCCAGCGGATGAAATCCATCAGCGGCGCCATCCACGGCAAGTCATCATAGACGCCCGCTGCCGAGCCAGTGATCAGGATCGCGTCCAGTTGTTTCGGGTCTGGTAACGCAGCGCCGGATGACAGTGCGACACTCTCAAATGTCCAGTCAGCGAGGTGTCCGTCCAGCAAATCTTGGAACATCTCGGGATAGCCAGGCCAATCGCCTGCAATCATTTCAGGGGGCTGGCCGGTTTCGATAATCGTAAGCGTGGGCATATGGGTCTAGAAAACCGTGTAAGAGGGGTCGTCGGGAGAGTTGGCGCCAATCGGCGTCAACGGGCCAAAGCGTTCAGCTTCGGAGCGCTCTGGCGGCGGGGCTTCTGTGACCCAATCAAAAACTACGATACGGTTCAGAATGCGCCATTCTCCAGCCCGGTTTTCAAACCAATCCACATAGCGGCCTTTCATGCTCAATTCTTGCATTTTGCCGTTTTGGTCAGGCTGGCGTTGAAATGCTGAAAAGTAAGACTCAACTGCTGCGCCATCGGATTTAAACTCGATAAGGACGTTGTGGATCTGATGAATGTTTCGCTCAGCGTGTGGCAAGACTTTCATCGCCCAATCGATGAAACCACTTGCGCTGCCTTTGTACGGGCCGTGCGTATCAGTTCCATCTGGCCAATAGGCTGACCTTAGAGCTGCCTCATCGGCGCGGTCGATGCCGCGACAATACCGGTAAAGACAATCTCGTATCGCGTCGCGGGCAATAAGTTCCTCGATCTCGCGTGGATGGTTGGCTGTTGGCGGCATCTTCGGCCTTTCTTTCGGAGTGGGCAGGCTCAGTCGTTCGATTCAGATTCAGCAGCGATCCACGCATTTATGCGGTTTTCCAGCGCATCCAAGGGCATTGCGCCAGCACCGAGCACAATGTCATGAAACACACGAATGTCGAACGCGTCTCCCAATGCTGATTTCGCTGACGCGCGAAGCTCAAGGATTTTCAGTTCGCCAACCTTGTAAGCGGTCGCCTGTCCCGGCCATCCGATGTAGCGGGTCACTTCGGTTTGGATGTTGAGTGGGGCCAGTGCTGTGTTTTCAATGAAGCAGGCTTCGGCCTCTGTGCGCGTCCATCCATAATGATGTAGGCCCGTGTCCGCGACCAGCCGGCACGCGCGCCACATTTCATAAGACAATTGCCCGAAGCGCTCATAAGGGGTGCGATAAAAGCCTGCTTCTCCGGCGAGTTTTTCCGCGTATAGACCCCAGCCCTCCCCAAACGCCGTGGCGTAGTAGGATTTGCGAAACTCGGGAACGTCAACCAGTTCCTGGGCAAGGGCGATCTGTAAGTGATGGCCCGGTACGGCCTCATGGGCCGAGAGAGCGGGTAATTCATAGAGCGGTCTTTGATCGAGCGCATAGGTGTTAACCAAGTAAGTGCCCGCGATGCCCTTGTCCGCATCCCCGCCTGAATAGCGTCCGGTCGTGTACCCCGGCGCGATCGCCGCGGGAACGGCCTCCACACCATAAGGCAGTCGCGGTAGCGTTTTAAAGTAACGTGGTAGCAAGGCGTCGAGCCGTTTGCTCATTTCCGAGGCTTTTTCGAGCAATTCCTCGGCCGAGCTGGCATAGAACTGCGGATCCGTTCGCAGAAATTCGATAAATTCTTCAAAAGACCCCTCAAAGCCAGTTTCAACAATGATGCTTTCCATGTTGGCGCGGATGCGAGCCACTTCGGACTGCCCTAACTGATGGATCTGCTCAGGTGTGTAGCCAGCGCCAGCGGTGTGAAATGCGACCTCGATGGCATACGCATCCTGGCCGCCCTCAAGCATTGCGATCCCGGCACCGGGGCGCGTCGCCGGTGCGTAGTCTTCCTCCATAAAGGTCAGGACAGTCTCGTATGCCGACATTGCGGTTCTGACGGCGGTCGTACCTCGCGCTTTCAAACTGGTAATCTCATCCGCGGATAGAGCCGAGCTGTCGAGTGATAGGAATGGGGTGAACAGTATGCTTTTGGTCGGGTCTTCGACAATTTGGGATCTGACCTGTGCAATTGATGTCGCGAGCGGATCCGCGTGCTGGGTCCATTCGGTATCAATCCCGCGCTGCATATTGTTGATGTGATCATCAAAGTATCGCGGCAAATCATTGAGGCGTGCGATCCAGGCTTCCGCTTTCGCGCGCGTATTGGCCCGCGTCCGCATGGCAGTATAGGGCGCTTCGGCGAAGAATCCCCAGTCTCCAGTGATTGGAATACGGGCTGTGTCATAGGTATGTGCATTGACTTGAGCGGTCAGCAAGTGACGCAAAATCGCGATCTCAGGCCCTGTTTGAGCGTCTTCGAGCGCATTCAGCGCCTCTAACATGCTCGCTGCTTGCTCTGCTCTGGCTTCAATATAATGCGGTGAAACATCGCCCCACTGCTTTGGATCTTCCCCCGCCGCCTTAGCGGTCTCTTCTGGATCACCAGCCTGATTAAAGGTTTCATACTGGGCGATGAGGTCTGCCAGCGTTTCGGACGAGACGATTGGGGCCGCAAGGCTTAAGCAAAGCGCGGCGATAAGCAGGCGAATCGAAGCGTACATAAATTTAAAGGTCCTTGCGAATGACCTGTCAGGCTAGAACCGAGAACGCGATCTGAAAAGTCTGGTCGCGGTCGGCCTAGCTTCACGCAGCGACATGACATTTTGTGACCTTTGTCTGACGCTGGGTCGCGTTGACACACTTCTCGACGCGCTTAAGAACGGCGCCCAAGCAAAAATATTTGCATCGGAGACACAATATGGCCGGACAGGGACGGGCTGACCCACGCCCGCTATCGCCGCACCTGCAGATTTGGAAATGGCATTGGACCATGGCCGGGTCGATTTTCCACCGCGTATCAGGCGTTGGCCTTTATGGCGGCGCCTTTTTGATTGGCGCTTGGCTTATCGCACTCGCAACCGGACCTGAGGCTTACGCTTTTGTCGAAGCGATCGTCTTCAGCCTGCCAGGGCAGATTGTTCTCTTCTTATGGTCGATGGCGGTCTTGTATCACTTCGCCAATGGCCTACGCCACTTGATTTGGGATGGGCCAATGATCGGCTTCAGCCCAAGTGTTGCGAGCCTCTGGTCAATGTTCAACTTCGCGTTTGCGATCATCGGGGCTGCGGTCATCTGGTCGCTCGCTTCGTTCTACTAGGGAGGCGGATATGACAACGAGTGCAAAATCCGTTCGAGGTCTAGGATCTGCTGGTACAGGAACCCAGCATCATATCCGCCAGCGCGTCACAGCATTGGCGCTGCTTTTCCTGGTCCCCTGGTTTATCTATTCAATTATTCACGCGTGCAAAGCAGGTTATGAGGGTGCGCTGACTTGGGCGGCGCAACCCCTAAATGCAATTTTGTTGATTTTGACACTAAGTGCGGCGCTTTATCACATGCGATTGGGCATGCAGGTGGTAATCGAAGACTACATCGCTAAGAGCGGCACCCGCCAAGCGCTTCTGATATTGAATACGTTTGCGGTGATCGCCTTAGCGGCAGCGACTATTCTGTCGGTGCTGAAAATCTGGTTCACGGCGGGCGCGTAAGCGCGAGCGCGGGAGAGGTAAGAGATGAGCGATTATAAATTCATCGATCACACATATGACGTTGTCGTCGTTGGTGCAGGCGGTTCGGGTCTACGGGCCGCGCTGGGCGCTGCCCAAGCTGGCTTGAAGACGGCCTGTATTACGAAGGTGTTCCCAACCCGTTCGCACACAGTTGCGGCGCAGGGTGGGATTGCAGCCTCTCTAGGCAATATGGGCCCAGATGACTGGCGCTGGCATATGTATGACACGGTTAAGGGATCTGATTGGCTCGGTGACCAAGATGCGATTGAGTATCTGGCTCGCGAAGCGCCAGCCGCAGTGTATGAGCTAGAGCATTGGGGCATGCCGTTTAGTCGAAACGAGAATGGCAAAATCTATCAGCGCCCATTTGGCGGACACACGACAGAAATGGGCTCAGGCCCACCCGTGCAACGAACGTGTGCGGCAGCGGATCGAACCGGTCACGCTATGCTTCACACGCTGTATGGCCAGTGCGTCAAAGAGGACACTGAGTTCTTTATCGAGTATTTCGCCCTCGACCTGATCATGGACGAGGATGATGTATGCCGCGGTGTGACCGCATGGAAGCTCGATGATGGTACGCTGCATCGTTTCCGCGCGCAAAAGGTCATTCTCGCGACCGGCGGTTATGGCCGCGCCTTCTTTAGCTGTACGTCTGCCCACACCTGTACCGGCGACGGGAATGCAATGGTGCTTCGAGCAGGCCTGCCGCTTCAGGATATGGAGTTCATTCAATTCCACCCAACTGGGATCTATGGCGCAGGCTGTTTGATTACAGAGGGCGCCCGCGGTGAGGGCGGTTACCTAACCAATTCCGAAGGCGAGCGCTTTATGGAGCGCTATGCCCCGAGCGTGAAAGACCTCGCGCCGCGAGATATGGTGTCGCGCTCGATGACCATCGAAATCCGCGAAGGCCGCGGCGTGGGTCCGAACAAAGACCACATCTTCCTGCACCTGGAGCACTTACCGGCTGAAACACTGGCGGCGCGTCTGCCAGGGATTTCTGAGACCGCGAAAGTCTTTGCAGGCGTTGATGTAACCCGTGAGCCGATCCCGGTTCTGCCGACGGTTCACTATAATATGGGCGGTATTCCAACTAACTTCCACGGTGAGGTGTTGACCAAGAAGGACGGCAATCCCGACGCGGTTGTCCAAGGACTTATGGCTGTGGGTGAAGCGGCCTGTGTGTCCGTTCACGGTGCCAATCGTCTTGGGTCAAACTCTTTGATCGACTTGGTCGTCTTTGGACGTGCAGCTGGTCTGCGCTGCGGCGCAACCCTCGAGGCCGGTGCAGGCCAGCCAACCATGGATGACAAGCTCACAGACGGCCACCTGGCCCGCTTTGATCGCATTCGAAATGCAGACGGGGCACATTCTGTCGCTGATTTGCGTCTTGAGATGCAGAAGGCAATGCAGGACAATTGCGCGGTCTTCCGGACCGGTGAAGTCCTGGATGAAGGCGTCGAGAAAATCGAGGCGATTAACAAGAAAGCGCCAGATATGCGCATCGATGATCGCGGCCTGATTTGGAACACTGATTTGCTTGAAGCGCTCGAGTTCGATAATCTCATTGGCCAAGCGACGGTGACTGTAAACTCTGCAGCGAACCGCAAAGAAAGCCGCGGCGCGCATGCCCGTGAAGACTTTGATAAGCGTGATGATGAGAACTGGATGATGCACACCCTCGCCTGGTCGAATGAGGCGGGTGACGTGAACATCGATTATCGTCCGGTGCACAATTACACGATGTCGAACGAGATCGAATACATCAAACCCAAAGAGCGGGTTTACTAGGAGCAAGCATGGTACAGCTTACACTTCCAAAAGGCTCCGCGCCGAAGAAAGGCAAAACTTGGCCAAAGCCGAAAGGCAAGAACGTCAAGAAGTTCAAGGTTTATCGCTATAGTCCTGAAGACGGCGGCAACCCGCGTTGGGACACCTATTTTGTCGACACCGACAAATGTGGCCCGATGGTGCTCGACGTTCTGATCTATATCAAAAACCATATCGACTCGACACTCGCCTTCCGCCGGTCTTGTCGGGAAGGGGTTTGCGGCTCCTGCGCCATGAATATTGGTGGACACAACACAATAGCCTGCACGCAGGGCTGGGACGAGATTGCAGGTCCACACATTTCGATTGCGCCATTGCCGTCGCAACCAGTCGTGAAAGATTTGATTCCGGATCTAACCAATTTCTACGCTCAGCACGCTTATGTGCAGCCATTCTTGAAGACCGATACGCCGGAACCTGAGAAAGAGTGGACTCAGTCAGAAGAAGACCGCGAGCATTTGGATGGCCTGTATGAGTGCATTCTCTGTGCGTCGTGCTCGACCTCTTGCCCATCTTATTGGTGGAATGGCGACAAATATCTCGGCCCTGCCGCGCTGCTGCAGGCTTATCGCTGGTTAATCGATAGCCGCGATGAGGCGACCGGTGAACGGCTTGATGACCTCGAGGATCCGTTCAAGCTCTATCGCTGCCACACGATCATGAATTGTGCCCAAGTTTGCCCGAAAGGCCTCAACCCGGCCAAAGCGATCGCCAAGATCAAGCATATGATGGTCGAGCGGGTCTCTTAAACAGCAAAATCTGTTAGACAACAAGAAAGCGGGCGGTGCATTTTGCGCCGCCCGCTTTTTTGTTGTGGATGAGTTTACTGAGCTGGGGATTCGGCGCTCAGATCGCGGCTTGCAAAGACGTAAGCGGCCTGTGTGCCGTCTTGCAGAGACGCAAGGCGAATTGCGTCGATGGATTTCTTGATCAGTTCATCACGGCAGGTCTTGTCGACCTTCGGTGTGCGGACGATTGGTGAATCAAATGTACATGCTTCAGTCGCTTGCGATTCTAAAGAGGCGAGGACTTCTTTGGCGCCATCTTCGGATTGAAGCAGAACTGGATCATAGGTCATGCCGACGCTGATAGAGCTTGTATCTGCTTGAGCGAAAGGCGCGGCAAAAGCAGAAATGATGGCGATAGTAGCGAATGATTTGCGCATTTTGGTATTCCAAAATTAGTGCGACGACCAAAGGTCGACTGGGAGGGTGCTGCGTGACACGTTTTTTTGGACTCGCTCCCGCTCATTTTGAGCTCAAGCAGGACACTGTGTTTCTGTGTCACGAGATACCTCTAACAGAATATTGAACAATAAGCAAATCATTCAGTGTATATTTTTGTCGCACCCTCGATGTCGCTCAAAAGACCTCTGAGCCGGCCGCTTAGCACTCAAGCAGACAAAAAGGGGCGGAGGACATCGCCTCCACCCCTTCATTGCGTTTGGTTAGACAATTTTACTGATTGCGCGTCTCGGACTCGGTTTCAATCGACGCGAATACATATGTGGCCGCCTGGCCTTGTTCGACGGCTGCGAGGCGGATTTGACCGATCGCTTTCTTGACCAGGTCTTTACTGCAAGCGCGGTCGAACGTAATCGTGCCGGTCACAGGACGGGTGAATGAACAGGCGTCTTCGGCCTGCGCCTCTATCGACTTTAGAACGGTCTTGGCGCCCGCTTCAGTCGCGAGGAGCGTGCTGTCATACTCCAGATTCACGGTGATTGGGGTACCTTCAGAATAGGCCAAAGGCGCTGCGAAAGCCGCAGCCGCGAATAGAGTTGCTAGAATCTTACGCATGGTTTTATCCTTACAGAGTTAGCGTCGACCCCGGGGCCGACCAGAAACTCCTCCCGCAACACATTTTGTCTTTTAGCCTTATTCATAGCCTGGCCAGATCTCAGGCTTGGCTATCTTGCGCTGTGCTGCACCGCAACAATTCGCTCGAAATGATCGATAATCAATTGAACATGCGAGTATCAGGTATGCAAAAATGCCTTTACCCAGCGCCTATTGGGGATTTCGTGCTTGGCGGACTGGCGCAGGTTTTCAATTGTGCTGCGTTGCACAAGTTTTAGGCGCGCCAGCTGCCCGTCAGCGCCATTCTCTCATACTTGCGAGCATATTTGGCAGGCGCGCTGAAGAGCCGATTCTGTCCCTCAATGCGCGTGCTCCATTCACTGAAATCGGTTGCAAACTGTTGAGCTGGTGCGAGGGCGAGCGCCCCACCTCGGACCGGCATCATCCAACTTGCCATTTGGCGCTTATATTGAGTTTCTCCGAGGCCCAGATGAAGTTCGTCGAGCTCTTCCTCATCGGCCCACTCAGCAAGCGCGAACAGAAGCGCAAGGCCTGGCTTCTGTTTGGCAAACTTAGCTTCATAGGCGGGGAACCAATAATGCAGAACGCTCGTCGATTTCATGCAATATGCGATCGCGGCGGTTTCGCCACCTATGCTGAGCGTAGAGAGTACACCGCGGGCATGGTCGTCATCGCTTTTGAGAAGCTCGAGGAGCAGCGCCCTTGGCCAGTCTAGATTGAACAAGTCGAAATGCCCCGCGCGAGCATAGGCGTCGCGTTTTAACTCAATCAGCCGGTCAAAGCTCGCGGCATCCACCACGTCATGACGAACTTCTGTACTCGTATCGCTCAGCAGCTTTTGAGCTTTGCGGTATTCGCGCCGGAAATTTGAACTTTCGGCGCTGCGCGCATCTTGCCATGCGGCATAGCCGTCGCGGAGGTCCATGACCTGGTTGCCGCTACCATACTGTCCTGTGAGGCCATGTCGGCGTTGCGAGAAAGGCACGGCCGAGAAGGCGTATCCCCCAATTGAGCGGCGAACGCCAGGATGGTTCAAATCCAGCACTGCTTTCGGGTGGGCAATAATGCCGTGAAGGTCATCCATTGTGCCTGCGACCGGCCGCGCGGTCCCGAACGGGCCTTTGCGAAACGGCCAGTACGCGGCGATCTGGCCTCGCTCATGGAGCCTCAATACCTTGATCCCTGACCGAACCGCTTCGACCGCTTTGACATAGGCATAAGAAAAATAAGGACTGGCGAGGGAAGGATCAGTGCTCTGCAATCTCGTCCAGACTTGGACATCGATATCCGTCAATTGACTGAAATCGAGAATGTCGACGCTGGAATGCATTTTGCAAGTATTTCCCTGAAGCAGTGGTCTTTCAGGAATATATGATGGCTGATTTTGGTTATTTTTCTCAAAAGATTGGCGACACGATCGATCGTGTACTGTGCGAAACCTTTGAGAGACGCGAGCAAAAGCTCCCGGCAGGGCGGTTTGTCAGCTTTTGCTTTGATGATTTCCCAAAGTCTGCGGCCGAGCTTGCGGCGCCTATGCTCGAATCTCGCGGATGGCGCGCGACCTGGTACGTTGCGGGTGGTTTTCTTGGGGCAATGGAACCCAATTACGGTCAAATGTTTGATGATGGCGACCTAGAGCACTTAAAAAAGCTCGGTCACGATTTCGGCTGCCACACGTTTGATCACATCGACTGCCGCGAGGCGTCACCTGAGCTCATACAAGCTGAGTGCGCCCGAAACATGGACTTCCTGGCGCAGCGCGGGATCACCGACGTTGCTTCATTTGCATATCCATTCGGTGCGGCAGATCTGTCAGCAAAACGGGCGCTTGCGCCCTCGGGATTGGCGCTGCGCGGAGTCAAACCTGGGCTTAATCGCGGCACGATCGATTTGAACCTATTGAAAGCTTGCGGCCTGCAAACCGAAACCGGAGGCATCCAGCGGGCGTTGAGCGATCTTGAAGCGCTTAAACAAAGCGATGGCTGGCTGATCATATTTACCCACGATATTAGCCCCACTCCATCTCCGTGGGGTGTCACGCAACAAGATTACAGCCAGCTATTACAGGCGGTTGAGGCGAGTGATGTCGATGTTGTCACTGTCGGCGACATGGTCAAACGCATGCGGCAATCATCGCAGTCCATACACCATGCTGAGGCGGCTTAAGGCCGTTTGAGGTCGAGGCTAATCGGCGCGTGGTCGGAGGGTTTCCAACCGCCGCGCCAACCTAAGTGAATCTTATAGCTGTCCAGATTGGCAAGCTCAGTCGCCGCCTGACTGGTCCAAATGTGATCGAGACGGCGGCCCTTATTTGAGGCGGCCCAGTCCCTGGCGCGATAGCTCCACCAAGAATAGAGGCGTTGATCGTCGTCATGCACATGCCGCGCAATATCTGTGAAGCCGCCCTTTTTGCGCGCTTTTTCGAGGCTCTCTGTCTCGACCGGCGTGTGGGACACAATCTTTAAGAGTTGTTTGTGCGACCAGACATCATTCGGGTGCGGCGCGATATTGAGGTCTCCGACCAGCACACGCGGGGCGCCGTCTTTAGCGGATTCGCCATAATGGCGGCCAAGACGTTTTACGAAGTCCAATTTGTGCGCGAATTTCGGATTTGCGTCTGGATCCGGCACATCTCCGCCTGCGGGCAAGTAGATATTGTGCACCTCAACCCCCGCGACTTTAATGGCATTGACGCGCGCGTGGCCTTCACGGCATAGCGCGGGCGTCTCTAAGATCTCGATTGGCTCGCGGCTAGCAATTGCCACGCCGTGATGTCCGCCGCGTTGGCCATTAATCGCCAGGTGCGGAAGTCCCATTTGCTTAAACGCTTTCTCCGGAAACTCAGCGTTTTGGCACTTAATCTCCTGGAAACAGATAATGTCAGGCTGTTCAGCAGCAACAAAGGTTTCGATATTTGGCAGCCGCAGACGGACGGAGTTGATGTTCCAGCTAACGACTTTGAGGGGCGATTTAGACATAATGCTCGCTTAGGCAGACATGCCTGACTCGTCAACGCGCCCGGATGTTTGGGGGCATCCGGGCACACACACCCGCAAAACGGATGAAGAATGGAACGAGCAACTCAAGGGGAGGAATGCCCGTCCAGGTGGTATTGTAGGACTAGGTCACAACCCGGCAAGTATTTTTCTCTAGTTTTCAAGCGGCGTGAACTTTAGCTTCGCAGCTTGCAGGGTCACCGTGCCGATATCTTCGGTCTCTGCTTCGATCCGAACTGGGACGTGCGCGCCGTTGGGTAGCGGCGCGAGCCACATGCGCAGCGGGCCGTCAATGCCCGAGAGATTATCCTTTTCAGATTCCCCAGCTTTGTAGCCCGCGACCTTGTCCATTCGAATATGGCATTCGAATGCTTCGCCGGACCAAGCTTCGGACTTCACCTGCGTCATCCCGTGATTGGTCAAATGAAGGTGAGTCAGCTGGCGCCCATCAAAGATCTTAAGCGGGCCACCGCAAGGGTCTTCGCCTTCCGCGCGCGGCTCTAGCGCAAACGAGATCAGGGCGGACACGGGGTCTTTCGCGTCCAGCGCTTGCTCTGCTGTCGCTGCAGGATCACCGAGGTTGCCGAACCGGGGTGTCGCCGTCATCTCAAAATCGTCTTTGAGATATTTCATCTCTACACGGCGGTTTTTCTTTCCGTCCTTATTCTGTGACACGAAAGCATAAGTCTCGAGCCCTTCGGTGCTCGTGTAGCCAGAGGCGGCGATCTCCAGGTCATAGTTGACGAGGATATCGGCGAGACCGGTCGTCTTGACCTTACTCTTAATCGCATACGTGTCTTTGTTCAGGGTCGCGCGAAAGTTCGCTTTTCCGGTGATCGGGAGGATCAAAACCCAGGCGCTCGCTTTGATATTATACTCCATCTCCATTGGCTGCCCGGCCTCGATCTGCGCCAGGATATGCGGCTCGATCAAAGCGGTATCAGCGCCGGAAATGCTTGAGACCGTCAGCGATGCAAGCGCGGCAGAAGCGAGGAGTTTTTTCATCATGGCAGAGGGCCTCATCTGAAATTCAATTCCACTTGATATATATGTGTATGGCGAAAGCTAGGCTGAACAGACACGCCACTGTTTTGCCCTTATTTTCGCGCTTTTTTGTCCGGTGCCCAGATAACAGCATTTTGGCCGCATCTGAATGCTTGACGTGCCCAAGATCGGCGCGTAATAGCCGCGCTTCGGTTTTAATCTAGACAATAAGCGAGCGACCCATGTCCCGCGTATGTGAACTTACTGGCACCGGCCCAATGGTCGGACACAATGTCAGCCACTCAAATATCAAGACCAAGCGCCGGTTTATGCCAAACTTGGTGAATGTGACTCTACATTCAGAGGCGCTGGATCAGAAATTTTCTATGCGAGTCGCTGCCAAAGCGCTCCGCACAGTTGATAAGCTGGGCGGTCTAGACGCGTATCTTGCGAAAGCCAAGGACGATGTCCTGTCTTCCAAGGCGCTAAAGATCAAAAAGAACATCGCGAAAAAAGCCGAAGACGCCGCTTAAGCGATCTTTGCCTAGATTTCGAACGCGCCCTGAACTTTGGGGCGCGTTTTTTGATGCCTACTCGACCAGACTATGGATTTACTCTGGTCGCATCAAAGTGACCGAGCATTAGCTTGGTAATCGATGGCAAAAAGCGCGGTGGAACGTCATGGCCCATGCCGTCCATGACTTCCATGCGGGCGCCATGTACCAATTTTGCGATATCATACCCGCCTTCGATCGGTACCAGCGGATCTGAATTGCCATGTACGACTAAGGTCGGGGCTTTGATACTGCGTGTGTGTTTACGGAAATCGCCTGAGGCTACGATGGCTGACATTTGACGAAGCACGCCCGCTGGATTGAAGTTTCGATCATAAGAGCGCGTGATCCGATCGCGCATACCGTTGGTGTTCTGGTCTTCGCCCGGTGTGCCGATCACGCCAAAGGTCGCGACCGATTGATCGATGATGTCATCGCGGTTCGTTGGCTGCGGGCCGCGGCGGATCATCGCTTTCATGACATTGCCAGACGGACGCGGCAGCTTCGGATTGCCCGTTGTGGTCATGATTGCCGTGAGGCTTTTCACGCGCGCCGGCGCCATAGAGGCTACATGCTGTCCGATCATTCCGCCCATGGAAATGCCGACCAAATGAACTTGATCAAGTTTCAGCGCATCCATAAGCCCCAGCGTGTCGCGGGCCATGTCTGCGAGCTCGTAAGGCGCTTTGAGCTTGATGCCAATCCGGCGCAGAATAATCTGGCGGAGGATGCTCGGCGACTTCTCGCCGTTATGATGATGCGACAGACCGATATCGCGATTATCGAACAGGATCACGCGATATCCACCGCCGACGAGATCTTCGACCAGCTTATCCGGCCACATTGTGAGCTGTCCGCCTAGCCCCATAATCATTAGTACGGTGGGGTCTGATGCGTCTCCAAATGTCTCGTACGCGATCTCTATGCCGTTGGCGGTAATAGAAGGCACGGGCCGATCTCCTGTCAAACTTCTTCTTCGGCGATTTAGGCTGAACCGGCGAATAAAACTAGGGCAGAGGGCTTCAATCACAGCGCTTCCCCCAATGTCACACTTGGCGCGGCGCGCGGTTGTGTTAGGTGACCCTTCTGAATGAGTTGATGAAAGACGACCGCAATGACCGTGATGAGCGATAGCGACGCCCTGCAGGGTATGGAGCCAACGGAAAAAATCGATGTTCGCGAGGTGTTTGGCCTCGAAACGGAGATGGTCGTACATGGCTTTAAGGATCGCACGGAATATGTGCCCGCGATTGACGAGTCTTACCGTTTCGACCCGCAAACCACGATGGCGCTTCTGGCGGGTTTCGAGCACAATCGCCGTGTCATGGTGCAAGGCTATCACGGCACGGGTAAGTCGACGCATATTGAGCAAATCGCAGCGCGGCTGAACTGGCCGATGATCCGCGTGAACTTGGACAGCCACGTCTCACGGATTGATATGGTTGGTAAGGATGCCATCGTGCTTAAAGAAGGCGCGCAGGTTACCGAATTCAGAGAAGGTATCTTGCCGTGGGCATTGCAGCGCCCGGTTGCGATTACGTTTGATGAGTATGATGCTGGCCGCCCAGACGTGATGTTCGTGATCCAGCGGATTCTGGAAGCAAGCGGCAAGCTGACCTTGCTTGACCAGAATCGTGTGATCGAACCAAATCCCTTTTTCCGCCTGTTCGCGACCACCAATACGGTTGGCCTTGGCGATACGACTGGCCTTTATCACGGCACGCAACAGCTCAACCAAGGGCAAATGGACCGTTGGAGCATTGTTACGACCCTCAACTATCTCGAGCATGACGCTGAGGTTGAGATTGTTGCGACCAAAGCTGGTGACGTCGACACAGAGACGCTCGGCAAAATGGTGACGCTCGCGGATTTGACGCGTAACGCTTTCATGAACGGCGATCTATCGACGGTTATGAGCCCGCGGACGGTGATTACATGGGCTGAAAACTTTGCGATCTTTAAAGACCTCGGACACGCGTTCCGAATGACTTTCTTGAACAAGTGCGATGAACTGGAACGCCCCTTGGTGGCCGAAATGTACCAGCGCTGTTTTGCTGAAGAACTGCCGGAAAGTGCGCTTATGGTGCGGGTCGCCTAAGCCCAGCCACCTGAAACGACAGCGCTTTTCACGAATATTTATCGACTAAGACCTATGGTCAGCCGCTCTACGGTTAGACCAAGGCTCGATAATGCTGGATAAATATCTCCAACCAAAGCCCGCGCTTTTGTTCGTGCTCGTCATGGCGAGCATTCAGTATGTGTTGTTCTGCAAGCTCATTCTCTCCCCATCTGGCGACTTTGTGGCAGGCGGCGATTTTGTAGTGTTTTGGCCGGCCGCCCGGGCTATTTTAGATGGCAACATGATGGCGCTTTACGTCGGTAATGGCATGTATGACGCGATGCTGCAGCACTACCCCGAAGGAGCGATGGAGCGTCTGACATGGCAATATCCGCCGCATGCGGGCCTGCTGTTCAGTCCGATTGGCGCGCTACCGTTCCCAATTGCCTATGTGATGTGGTTTGCGGTTGGTGTAGCGGCATTGATTGGCGCGCTTGTTGTGGCAAATGTTGATCGTCGCGCGATCTTCGCTCTATTGTTCACAAGCCCCGTCTTCTTAGCCTTCATCACCGGTCAGATCGCCCTTATCATCACGAGCTTGATGCTCATCGCTGTGTTCTGGGCGAAGACGCGTCCAATTCTCGCTGGACTTGCGGCTGGATTGCTCACCATCAAGCCGCAGCTTGGAGTCTTTTTACCACTGATCTTTATCGCTGGCGGGCATTGGCGCGCATTTGCTTCTGCAGTGGTGTTCAGCCTTAGCCTTTGGCTCGGCTCCGCCGCGATTCTAGGGGCCGACATGTGGATCGCCTTTTTTGAGCGGATTGGCATGGTCTCTGACTTAGTGGCTGAAGGGGCGATGCCCTATCGGAAAATGTTGAACGTTTATGCCGCGAGCAATTTCGCCATGCTGCCTCAGGCCGTGGCCTATGCGATCACGGCGATCGCAGCCTTGGTTGCAGCATGGGCGATCGTTTGGACTTGTCGCAAGACGGAAAACCCAAGGTGGCGCTATGCGGTTCTGGCGACGGCGACATTGCTGGTCACGCCATATTCTTGGTATTACGAGCTCGCCCTGATCTTGCCAGCGATTTGGTTCGTGCTCGAGCGTGGCTACCGGTCTGGTTGGCTCGACTATGAGCGCGAAACCGTCGCGATTGTTTTTGCTTTGTCAATTTCGCTGCCAGGTCCGCAGCTTGAAGCTGGCGTGTCTGTTCCGTTTTTAGTGATGGCTTGCGCTGTCTGTGCCATTGCCCGGCGGGTCCGCTTTGAGTTGGGGCCGTCAACGCCCCCGGTCCTTCATGATAAAGGTTCAGAACAGCCAATTGTTCCAGAGGCCGTATAGGCCCACGCCTGTGACAAACAGCACTCAGATCTGAATTCGCCTTCGCAAATCGGATCCCGCGCGCTAAGTGACGCGGATGAGTAAAACTGACGACGCCCCTTTCGAGTTGTTTAAGCAGGCTTTGGCCACAACTGCCAAAGCCATGAGCCAAACACGGGATGTCGAAGTTTCATTCGCTGGCGACGGGCCGCGGGCCGAAGCAGAACGGATTGTTTTGCCGCCACCACCTCGAGATCTTGCGCCGGATTTAGCCGCTCAAGCGCGCGGTGAGGCTGACGCTACGGCGCTTCGCATGGCACACCACGATGCGGTGTCGCACGCCCGGTTGCGTCCAAGCAGTGAGGTTGGTCGCCAAGTCTATGAAGCGGCCGAACGGGCGCGGATCGAGAGTATTGGTGCGCGTGCCATGGACGGGACAGCGAACAATCTTGATGCGGCACTGTCTGCACGCTGTGAGAAAGCTGGCTATTCCCGCATGGAAGACCGCCAAGAGGCGCCTCTGGCACCTGCGGTTGAATTCCTATTGCGCGAGCGTCTAACCGGGCGCGCCTTGCCAGCCGAAGCAGAAGGCATCGCTTCGCTTTGGCGCGACGAGGTCAATACACGCGGGACAAACACGCTCGAAAAGCTCGTCGATCAGCTGCATGATCAGGAAGCGTTTGCAAAAACCGTTCAAGAACTAATCCGAGATCTCACCAAAGGCGATGAGGTCAACGATGATCAAGGCGAACAAGACGAGGAATCTCAGGAAGAAACCGAACAGAGCAATCAGGAGAACTCTTCTGAAGATGGCGAGTCGGGTGAAGAGACCGAAGGCGCCACGATGGAGCAGGTCGAGGCTGGCGAGACAGAGGACATGGACGGCGAGGAAACCAATGTTTCTGTCGATGCCGATGTCGATATGGATGCCGAGGACAACCCTGAAGATACCGATGATGGCACCAAACCGCTGCGCCCCAATTTCCGGGATGGAGATGACGCGCAACGCTTCCAATACAAAGCCTTCACAACGGCGAATGATGAAATCGCGCAAGCCGCCGACCTTTGCGATCCGGAAGAACTGACACGTCTGCGAGCCTACCTGGATCACCAGTTGGATAGCCTGCAAGGCGCGGTTTCCAAGCTTGCCAACAAACTACAGCGCCGCCTAATGGCGCAGCAGAACCGGTCCTGGTCGTTCGATCTGGAAGAAGGCGTGCTTGATACCGCGCGCCTGACCCGCGTGATTACCGATCCGACCGCGCCGCTGAGCTTTAAACAGGAAGATGATAGCAATTTCCGCGACACAGTTGTGACGCTCCTGCTCGATAATTCGGGGTCCATGCGCGGACGTCCAATCATGGTCGCTGCGCTGTGCGCAGACATCCTAGCGCGCACTTTGGAGCGGTGCGGGGTTAAAGTTGAAATTCTCGGCTTTACCACCAAAGCTTGGAAGGGCGGCCTAAGCCGCGAGGATTGGGTCAAAGCCGGGAAGCCTGCAGGACCAGGCCGCCTGAATGACCTTCGCCATATCGTCTATAAATCAGCCGATGCGCCTTGGCGCCGCGCCCGTAAGAATCTTGGGCTCATGATGCGCGAAGGTCTGTTGAAAGAGAATATTGATGGCGAGGCGCTGCTTTGGGCACATGATCGCCTGATGGGCCGCTCTGAGCAGCGCAAAATCATGATGGTGATCTCAGATGGGGCACCCGTAGATGACTCAACCCTGTCGGTGAATGTCGGCAATTATCTCGAGCGCCATTTGCGCCAGGTGATCGAAGAGCTAGAGACGCGCAGTCCGATTGAGCTGATCGCGATTGGGATTGGCCACGATGTGACACGCTACTATAAGCGTGCCGTTACGATTGTGGATGCCGAACAATTAGGCGGCGCAATGACCGAACAGCTTGCCAGCTTGTTTGATGAGAATGGCGAAGCGCCGAAACCAGAAGCCATGGCCGTGCCACCGTTGACGCGCGAAACGGTGCGTCCAGGCAGCGCCACCAGTGGAGCAGGCGCTGGCGCGCCACGCTATGGCGGAGCTAAAGTCGGTTCCGGCCGCGATGTCCGCCGCACTCGGATGTAATTCTTTCATCTTCCTGCCCTATTCGTGCGCTTAGACCGGCTCGAATGAGGTTTACATGCGTTTCTTGTCTTTGATCATCCTGGCCGCTTTGAGCGCCTGCACTGCGGCTGACATGCAGCCAAGTGAGCCGCTTGAAGCGGCTACCATTTCGCCGATTTGGAGTTTCGCAGAACAGGCACCAGCATTGCGAGAGCAGTCTTGCCCCGATGGTGTCTCGTTTCGTCGTGCGGAGTCCATTTCCATTCGCGTGATTGAGGCTGAGCGCGGATCGAAGGAAGCGCGCGAATTGAATCTAACCGGCATGACACTCGCCGGCGCTTGGCATCTCGAAAGCGAAAGCGGATTCGGCGGTCTTTCGGGCCTTGATGTAATGCGGTCCGGCTCACTTCTCGCGATCGCGGACAATGGAAAATTTGTCTGGATCGGCGTAGATTCCGAAACCGGCGTGCCTGATGGTGTCGGCTCTATGGCGTACATGCATGATGGTGAGGGAAATGTCTGGTCCGATAAACTTGCCGCCGACGCGGAGGGGCTTTCGTTTCGTGATGGATTGGCGTTTGTTAGTTTCGAGCGAGACCACCGGGTTGAGGCCTACGATCTCGAAGGCTGCGGCGCAGCTTCGCGAGCGGCGCTCGTGGGGCGCCTGGATACGGTCGTGGACGGCAACCGTCTTGGCGACAATCGCGGGCCAGAGGCGCTGACCTTGAAGGGCGATCAACTCGCGCTCGGGTTCGAATCGCACGCTTCAGGCGGTTCTCCGGTCGGCAACTTCCGGCTTGATGGCACGCTCGCCGATCTACGTCGGACCAAGCAGCCAGGCCTTTATCTGCTAACCGGCATGGATGCGGCGGACGGCATAACGGCGAAGATCTTTCGAGCCTACGACCCCGTGCAGGGCCCGCGCGGTCGTGTGCAGGTCGAATCCGGTGATGGAGTTGTCGCTGAAGCGATACTGAAAAAGCCCCTACCGGTGGACAATTACGAAGGTATCGCGATCGGCATAGCGCCATCGGGCCAAACGCGTATTTGGCTGATTTCAGACGACAATTTCAGCAGCAACCAACGCACTCTGTTGCTTGCATTGGACTTAGACCTCGCATCCTGAGATTAGGGGTGCATGGGGCACGATCCAATCTTCTGGGCAGTGGCAGTGTTTTCCGTCCTGATCACGGGCATTTCCAAAGGTGGATTTGGGGGGCTTGCGCTCTTGGCCGTGCCGCTCATGGCGCTCGTGATCTCGCCCGTTCAAGCAGCTGGGATCATGTTGCCGATCTTGATTATCATGGATTGGGTCGGAGTTTGGACGTATCGCAAGCACTGGGATCGAACTCTGTTGCTGCTGACGCTCCCGGGGGCGGTTCTCGGCATTGTCGCGGGCGGACTACTTGCCGGATATGTCGATGATCAAGTCGTACGCGTCGTGGTCGGTTTGATCGCGGTTCTCTTCCCAATTTATGCGGTTTTCAAACCAAGCGGCGGCGACGCCTTTATCAAGAACAATCGGCCGCTTGGCGTCATCTCGGGCACCGTGGCGGGGTTTACTAGTTTCGTCGCCCATGCAGGCGGGCCGCCTTATCAGGCCTATGCGATTCCGCAGGGCCTAGACAAACGCATTTATGCGGGCACCGCGGTGATGTTCTTCTTTGTCGTGAATTTTGTGAAAGTGGTGCCCTACGCGATGCTTGGGCAGTTTGATCAAACCAACCTCACCACCTCTTTGATCTTAATCCCAATCGCGCCGTTTGGGGTCTTGTTTGGGGCGTGGCTCGTCAAACACATTGATCAGACGCTCTTCTATCGCATCCTCTACGGCCTTATTTTTACAGTGGGTTTGAAACTTTTATGGGATGGGTTTGCCTAGTCGCCTTTGATGACGTCGACGAGCGCAACCGCTTCATAGCTGGCCCAGTCGGCTTCGCCTTCGATCTTGCCGATTTTGATACCGTCCTTGTCGTAAAGGATGGTGGTCGGAAACCCGCCGCCAGCGCCCATATCATAAACCACGTTCCAGCCATCCGGCCCTTCGGCGAGCGTATAAAAGTCAAGCACACCACCTGAAAGTTCGCGTAAGCGCTGTTTGGCATAGTCAGTGTCTTCCGGGGAATCCACGCTGATTGCGATGACTTTAAACGCGTCGTCGCCGCGGGAGGTCTCCAGGGCGGCGAGCGACGGCATTTCTCGCTCGCACGGGCCGCACCATGTCGCCCAGAAATTGATCAACACCGATTGGCCCTGAAAGTCTTGTAGAGTCAGGCTGTTACCATCAATGTCGACGAAAGGTGCGGTGGCACCAGCGGCCCCTCGATCACTCAGATCGAGTTTCACTAGGGCGCCAGTGGCGAGTTTTGCCACAGGGTCGCGGTTACTTCCCTTTGAACTGGCGCTAAAGACGGCGTAAAGCAGCGCCAAGGCTATTCCGGCAAACATAGTTGGTATGGCAATGCGCAAGAAACGATCCATGGGGCGTTCGGCCTCTGACTTAAACTAGACGAGACAGCGATATGGCGAGTGACAGTTCAAAAGGCCAGAAGATGTGGGGGGGACGCTTCGCCGCACAACCCAGCGATATCATGCAATCCATCAATGCCTCGATCGATGTCGATAAGCGTATGGTGCGCGAAGATATTGCTGGGTCGCGGGCCCACGCGGATATGCTTGCTGAGCAGGAAATCATCTCCGCCGCCGATAATGAAGCGATCCAGAGCGGCCTCGATCAGATTATCGACGAGGTCGAAGCGGGCACGTTTCCATACCGGGTCGAGCTTGAAGACATTCACATGAATGTCGAAGCGCGGCTGAAAGAGATCATCGGTGAACCAGCGGGTCGCCTTCACACGGCGCGGTCTCGCAATGACCAGGTTGTCACCGATTTTCGCCTGTGGACGCGCGGCGCTCTGACAGAAGCACGCCGTAGCTTGAAAGCGCTGCAACGTGAAATCGTCAAACGCGCTGGTGAGAACACAGAAACCGTCATGCCTGGCTTTACGCATTTGCAGACGGCGCAGCCGGTCACTTTGGGTCACCATCTGCTTGCGTATGTCGAGATGATTGAGCGCGATCGGACGCGCATGGATGATTGTGCGCGGCGCTTGAATGAGAGCCCGCTCGGATCGGCGGCTCTCGCCGGGACTGGTTTTACAATCGACCGCGATGCGACGGCAGAAGCGCTCGGCTTCTATCGTCCGATGGCCAACTCTTTAGATGCTGTTTCGGCTCGCGACTTTGCACTTGAAGCCCTGTCCGCGCTTTCGATTGCTGCGACGCATCTCTCGCGATTGGCTGAAGAAATCGTGCTTTGGACAAGCGCTCAGTTTGCGTTCGCAAAGCTCTCTGACGCTTGGTCGACCGGCTCATCCATCATGCCGCAAAAGCGAAACCCGGATGCGGCTGAGTTGATCCGCGCCAAAGCGAGCCTGATCACCGGTCAGTTCGCGGCGCTGCAAGGGGCCGTAAAAGCCCTGCCACTGGCTTATGCAAAGGACCTTCAAGACGACAAGCAGCTGACATTTGCCGCGTTTGATACTTTTAGCCTCTGCGCCGCATCGATGGCGGGTATGATTGAAACTATCACGTTCAACCGCGAGAACATGCGAGCAGCGGCAGCCAAAGGCTTCTCGACTGCGACTGATCTTGCCGATTGGCTGGTCCGCGAGCTTAAGATGCCATTTCGCGATGCGCACCACGTGACAGGCTCTTTGGTGGCGAAAGCTGAGGGAAAAGGGTGCGACTTGCCAGAGCTTAGCCTGGAAGAGATGCAAACGGTCGAGCCGCGGCTAACAAATGACGTATTTTCGGTGCTGACTGTTGAAGCATCCGCCATGAGCAGGCAAAGCTATGGCGGAACATCTCCGGTCCGTGTGGCCGAACAGGTTGAACAATGGACGCAGCGTCTCGGTTAGGCGCCCAAAAGGAGCGATCCAAATGAAACAAGTGATCAAAACGGCGTTGGCGGTATCGGTCCTGGCGGGGCTAGCTGGATGCGGCTTGCGCGGCGACCTGGAACGCCCACCTCCGATCTTCACGGATCCTCCGACGGAAGAGGCGCTGCAGCCTGTTGATTCCGCAGCGGAGTTCGCCGTGGCGGAGATTGATGAAAACAGGGTCTATTACAACTCTCTTGGCGGAGAGATTCCGAAGCCTGCACCAGACACGGATGTGGAAGAGGAAAGCATGGGGGAGGTCAGCCCCGGCTGATAATCGCCTTTGCACCATTTTAATTATGAACAAGGCCGCCTTCATTGCGAAGGCGTCGATCTAAATGAGGTTGCCGATCGGGTCGGCACACCGGTCTATGTCTATTCGACGGCGACGCTGCGACGCCATGCGCGGGTCATCGCTGCAGCGTTCGAGGGCATGGATTGTCTGATCGCTTACTCTGTCAAAGCGAACGGCAATCTGGCGGTTTTGAAGACACTAGCCAGTGAAGGTTGTGGCGCTGACGTCGTCAGTGGCGGCGAGCTCAAGCGCGCGCTTGCCGCAGGTATCCCAGCCGAACGTATTGTTTTCTCTGGCGTTGGTAAAACTCGAGATGAGATGGCGCTTGGCCTTGAGCACGGCATTCACCAGTTCAATGTTGAAAGCGGCGCGGAGCTTGTTGCTCTTTCGGAAGTTGCGAAAGGTCTCGGAAAGACGGCGCCAGTTGCTCTGCGAGTAAACCCAGATGTTGCCGCTGGTGGGCATCCGAACATTTCAACCGGAAAAGCCGGCGATAAATTTGGTGTGCCTTGGACCGATGCGCCGGGTTTGTACGAGCAAATGAAGTCCTTGCCGGGGGTGAAAGCCGTCGGTGTGGACGTGCATATTGGCTCGCAGATTGGTGAGCTTGAGCCGATGCGTGCGGCTTTTGAAAAGACCATTGGCCTCGTCAAAACTCTCCGAGAAAGCGGTCATGAGCTCACCCGGATCGACCTTGGCGGCGGTCTTGGCATTCCTTATCAGGCCTCTGACAATCCCGCGCCGCCGTCGGACTACGCTGCGATGATCCATGACGTGACCAAGGATCTCGGGCTGCAAGTTGTGTTGGAACCAGGTCGTGTGATCGCTGGCAACGCGGGCGTGATGGTGACCGAGGTTCTGTACCATAAGCCTGCGCCGGATCGGACATTTATGATTGTCGACGCGGGCATGAATGATTTGATGCGCCCGGCGCTCTACCAGGCGCATCATGATATCGTTCCGGTCAATCAGCCGGCCGGTGATGGCGATCAGGTCGAATATGACATTGTAGGGCCGATCTGCGAGTCCACTGACAAGTTCGCGGCGAAGCGTGAAATGCCGGCCGTTGAGCCCGGCGAGCGGATTGCCTTTATGTCATCTGGGGCCTATGGCGCCGTGCTCTCAAGTCAGTACAATGCAAGGCCGCTCGTGGCCGAGGTGCTGGTTGATGGTGATCAATTCGCTGTCGTCAGACGACGGCCAAGTTTCGAGCAAATGATTGAATTGGAGCAGATGCCAGATTGGCTGACCTAAACCGCATTCCCGGCACCAAACGCCTCATCGACCTGACCTATGGACGGTTAAGGCGGCTTGAGGTTTGGCGGGCCTGGTGGCCGTTTCTGGCTTTTGTTAGCTTATTCATAACTGCCGCCCTGGCGGGTGCCTTTGAGCGGGCTCCAGCAGGCCTCGCAGCGATCGCAACGCTGGTCTTCTTTGTTGGCGTGTTGATTACAGGATGGCGCGGGTTTTCGCGGTACCAAAGCCCAAGCCGGAAAGAAGCGATTCACGCGCTTGATCAGCAATCTGACTTAAGGCCGCTCGCGTCTCTCGCGGACCGTCCAGCGCGGCCTGAAGTGCAGGGCGTGCGGCTATGGCGGGCGCACGAAGAACGGCTGACCGATGCTGTGCGGCGCCTCAAAGTGCCGGATTTCAGTTCCGTTTGGCCGAATCTTGACCCGCTACGTCTGCGGATCATTCTGCCGCTTGTCTTAGCCGGTGTGCTTGCTTTGAATTATGATCAGGCAAGTTCGCGGCTCAGCGAGGCGCTAAATCCCGATTATGGTAGTTTGTTCGGTGCCGAGAGTGTGCGCATCGAAGCCTGGATCGCGCCGCCAGAGCATACTGGGCGAGCGCCGCTTTTCCTAAAGTCTGAACAGACCGAGGCGCGAGTGCCGGCCGGGTCTGTCATGACCCTGCGTGTGCAAGCGCCGTCTGCGCCGAAGCTGCGGATAAAGACACCAGATGGCCGCGAGAGCCTGCGTTTCGAGGCGACACCAGATGGCGCTTATGAAGCTACCGCTACGATTATGGCGGACAGTTCCGTGTCGGTGCATTGGTGGGGTGAGCGGAAGGCCTGGACCGTCATTGCGTCTCCGGACGCTGCGCCAGAGGTGCAGTTCGTCGATCTTCCCGTCCTTGGAGACGGCGACCGAACAGAGTTTAGTTGGTCGGTCAGCGATGATTATGGCGTTTCGCGGCTTGAGCTCGCGATCAAACCCGCCGGACAGGACCGCGAGCCCGACTTAGTCGCGATCGAACTCGGCGGAGTGGGGCCGAAGGATTTGGAAGACGAGTCGAAGCTTGATCTAACCCGTAATCGTTGGGCGGGCGCGCAGGTAGATGTTTGGCTCATCGCGACGGATGGTGCTGGCCAGCAGGGCATGAGCGAGCCTTATACGTTCAAGCTCCCGGAGAAGCTGTTGCTTCAGCCCTTGGCGAAAGCGATCCAAGACGTACGCGTGACGGTTTTGCGCGAGGATGAGGCCTATGCGGCTGGTGGACCAGCCATCGATTCTACACAGGCTGGCGCGTACTATGTTTCTGCAACGCAGCGCCTTGAGGCAGCCCCAGCGGGCATCCAACGTGGCGCGATCATGCTTGAGGCCGTAACCTATAAGGCGCCGCGCTATTTCAAAGATGTGCTCGTTTATTCAGGGCTGGAGACAGCGCGATACGCGCTCGAAGCGTCCGTCTCCACAGATGAAGCTAAATCGACCGAGCCACTTTTATGGTCGCTTGCTTTGCGGGCGGAGTATGGCTCAGCGGCCGATGCGTATGCGGCGCTTATGGCGGCGAAGAAGGCCCTGGAAGACGCGCTCAGGGACGGCGCGAGCGAAGAAGAGATCAAACGTCTCATGGAGGCCTTTAAACAGGCAGCCCAGCGCTATATCGCTGCGAAAATGGCGGAGGCTTTGGCCAATGGCCTAGAAGCCGCACCAAATAATCAAGATGGCGCTGAAGGACCTGCTGGGTCGGGTCTGGGCGGGCAAGGCTTTTCTGACATGTTGGATGCTTTGGAAGACCTCGCAGAAACTGGTGCGACTGACCAAGCACGACAATTGCTCGCAGACATTACCAATATGCTGGAGAACTTGGAGTTCCAGCAAGGATCGGGTTCTGGCGAGGGTTTTCCGGGCATGCCTGGCGAAGCGGGCGACGGTGAAAACGAGGATTTACCGGAAGAAGAGCGCGAAATGAGTGAGACTCTGCAAGAGCTCTCAGATTTGCTGCGTGAGCAGCGCGAGCTCAATGATCAGACTTTGGCTGAACAGCGCGGCGAGCGAGGCCAGTCTGGTGGCCCGCAATCCGGACTGGGACAGCCAGATTCGGGATTTGGCGAAGGCGACATGCCAGACTGGATGGAAGGTGAGGGCGAAGGCGGATCGCTGGCCGAACGTCAGCGCGATTTGGCGAACCGTCTTGAAGAACTCGCAGAGAATGGGCTCGGAGCGGGTGAGGATGGTGAGGGCGAAGGCGGCGGCCTCCTCGATGAAGACACTGCAGATGCGATCGAACGGTCTCAGAGACGCGCAGGAAACGCGCTCGAGGGTGGCAATACCGGCCGTGCGATCCGCAATCAGGAGCAAGCGACACGGCAGTTGAGAGAGCTTGCTGAGGGCCTTGCTGAAGCGCTGGACCAGGCACAAGCCGACAGGGTTGGCGATCCGCAGCAAGCCGGTCAGAATGCTGCAGATCCATTTGGTCAATCGCCTGTTGGGGGCGTCGATGATACCAATAGCGTCAACGTGCCTGACGAAGCAGAACGACAGCGCGCCAAAGACATTCTCGATGAGCTACGCCGCCGCTATGATGAAGCCGTCGATGAGGACGAACGCGAATATCTCGAACGGCTACTCGACCGGTTCTAAGGGTTTCACGAACTTCAATGTCATGCGATCGGACTCGCCGATCGCTGCGTACGCCTCTGCATCAAATCCTTCCGGGGTATTGCCTTCACGATCCGAGGTGCGGCTAACTGGGGGGAGGGTCCAGACACCGAATGGGTGATCGGCTGTGTCAGCTGGATTGGCATTAATCTCGCTGCCCTCGACAAACTCAAGCCCCGCTGCGGCGGCCATGGCTTTCACGAAGTCTTCGTGGACATAACCTGAGGCGGCACGAGGATCTTGCTCCGCGCTTGATGGTAGGCGGTGCTCAACGACGCCGACGATCCCGCCAGGCTTCAGCGCGGCATAGGCATCGGTGAAGAATTTCGCGGTATAGTCATTCCCCATCCAATTGTGGACATTGCGGAAGGTGAGAACCGCATCGACCGTGCCCGCTTCCGCAAGTGCGCCTGATTCTGCCGAAAAAGCGCTGTACTCGATGGTTCCAAACAGGTCTGCATTGGCTTCGTAGACAGCTTTGAAATCGGCAATCCGCTGCTCTATACGGGCAAGACGGTCGCCTTCAAAAACGTTGACGTCCCAGACTGCCGCAACCAACTGGCCGTCGCCTGATGCCAGATAAGGCGCGAGCACATTGGTGTACCAACCGCCGCCCGGCCAGATTTCAACAACTGTATCGCCTGGCTCGATCTCAAAGAAGGCGAGCGTTTCAGCCGGGTTGCGCCAGCTGTCGCGGGCTTTCTCATCATCGGAGCGCCAATCGCCTGCAACCGCATCTGCAAGGCTTAATGGGCCAGCTTCAGCCGCCTCTGCTGCGGGCGGTGTGTCTGCCTCAACCGGCTCAGTCGGGGCATCTGTGCCCCCTGAACAGGCCGCCAAAAGCAGGGCGCTCGCGCTGATCATCCAAATCGACTTCATCATTTTGCTCCGAAAAAGGGTTGAATCATTCTGTACGCGTTTCCACATAGCTTGTGTCGCGACGCTGCCAAGCAGGTTGTGACCGGAAATACTGCCAGTGCCGATGGTCGGGCTGGGTCAACGGACATTTCCGAACGCAAAACCTCTCGGCTTTGAAGATCGCCGAAGGTCACAGTTGCTACTGAAAGGACTGTATTATGAGCACGATTGATCTCACCCCCCTTTATCGCACCATGGTTGGTTTTGACCGTATGGCCAACATGATTGATAGCGCAGCCCGTCTCGACGGGGCGCAAGGTTATCCACCGTATAACATCGAACGCGTCGATGATGATGAGTTCGCGATTGAAATCGCGGTCGCTGGTTTTGGCGAAGAAGACCTCGACATTGAGACGAAAGACGGTCTCCTCACGGTCGCTGGACGCAAAGCGCCTGCCGAAGATGCGCCTGAGCGCGAATTTTTGCATCGCGGTATCGCGGAGCGCGGCTTCCTTCGACGCTTCCAGCTCGCCGATCATGTTATCGTGACCGGTGCAGAGCTTCGAAATGGCCTGCTTCGAGTCGAACTCGTCCGCGAGCTTCCCGAAGCCAAAAAACCTCGAAAGATTGAAATTGGTGCGCCAACGAAAGGCACTAAACCGAAACTGATTGAGGGTAATGCAGACGCCGCTTAAGCCGTTATTGGTTGTTTATTCTGGAAACCCCGGGCCCAGACGGTCCGGGGTTTTACTTTGGGGTAAGGCCCCCGCTGCGCTGAGGGATGTGATTGTGCCTCTGTCATTCGATACTTGCTTGCATGAGAGAATTATGTAAACTTGTTTACATTCAGAAATAGCGTACGTCCCCAAATTGTCGCTAGCGAATTCTGGTTAACCCGCTTTTCCTTCGTGATTGGCGGGTTTTTTTTCGCGGTGCTCAAACCCGCGCGATGCGTCGCAAGTGATCTTCGAGCTTTCGGCTTTGTTTCTGTAGATTGAAACTCTCGGTCGCCAGCTCGAGCCCTGCTTGTCCCATGCGCGCTGTTTCGTCTGGATCGCGCAGCATCTTGCGTAAATTCTCAGCCAAGGCTTCGGCATCGCCTTCGTCGCAGAGATAGCCGGTTTCGCCGTCCCTGACGCATTCAACAATTCCAGAGTGGCGCGTTGCAGCAAGCGCGCACCCTGACAGCATCGCCTCAATGCAAACCAGCGGCAGCCCCTCGGCATCGCCGGACGGTGCGCGTTTTGAGGGCACGCAGGCAATTTTCGCGGCGGCCCAGTGTTTGGGCATCTCGTCGGCGGGTACCCAGCCAGCCAAATCGACTTTTACGCCTGAAGCTTGGAGTTGATCATGTAAGCCTTGCTCAAACCCATCGCGTTCGCCTTCTGGCTTGTTGCCGCATAGGCGAACCGTCCATCCTTCAAGCTCTGGTCCGAGCTTCGTCAAGGCTTGGATCAGCGTGTCGATCCCTTTTTTGGGCGACCAGCGTCCCGCAAAGACCATGAGGTTTTCTTTCTCGCCAGATTGGAATTTCGCAGGGTCTGCGGTGTTGTGATGGACGATCATCTTATCGTCAGGCGCGCCTTTCGCGAGCAGCTCCCGGCGAATGAAATCCGAGCAAGGCAGAATGAGGTCTGCTTGGTCCCAGAGCTCTTGGCGGCGGCGATTATAGACACGGAATGCAGAGTTCTTGGTGTTTGAGGTCTTGGTCGCGTCGCCGCCATAATACGTCACTGCGAGCGGTAGTCCGAGCCGCTTGGCTAAGGGCAGGGCGTAGGCGCCTGATTTTCCAAAGCTCGCATGGATCGCGATCGGGTTCAGCGCTTTTAACGTCTCTTCGAGTTGTATTGAGATGATGCCAAACTGTTTGAAGCCTGCCGTGCCCGCTGCGCCATGCAGCGACGTTAGATCGATCGCTTCTGCGCCCTCTGGAACTGGCCCATTGATCGTGTGGCCAATATAGATGGGTTTTAACCGCTCAAAGGCGCTGTACCCGCGCGGGATAAAGCTTTCAGATGGCGTGAACATCTTATCGCAATAGGCGAGGATCGTTTGTGGCTTAGTCACGGGCTTGCTCCTGCTCAAACCAGGCCCACGCGGTTTTTAAGATGGTTTCCATGTCAGAGTGTTGTGGCACCCATCCAAGCGTGTTCTTCGCCTTTTCTGCGCTCGCAACCAGTGTGGGTGGATCGCCTGGACGGCGCTCGGCCATTACTCTTGGAACGTCTTTACCAGCGACACTCGATACCGCATTGGCAAGCTCTAGAACGCTGCATCCCTGTCCGGTGCCCAGGTTGAAAACATCGCTCTCACCGCCGTCAAATAAGTAGCTGAGCGCGCGTCTATGGGCATCGGCCAAATCGGTGACGTGGATATAGTCGCGGACGCAGGTGCCATCTGGCGTATCGTAGTCGCTGCCCATGATATTGAAGGTGAAGCTTCCATCCATCGCGCCGCGAATGGCGAGAGGTATCACATGTGGCTCCGGATCATGACGCTCGCCCGTGTCGCCGTCAGCGTCACAGCCAGCGGCGTTGAAATAGCGAAGAAGCGTTGATCTAATACCATGCGCCTCCCCATAGTCGCGAATCATCTGCTCGCACATCAGTTTGCTTCGACCATAGGGATTGATTGGGTTTTGCGGGGTAGTTTCGGTGATCAGTTCGTTGCTGATTCCATAAGTTGCGCAGGATGATGAGAAGACGAGCTTCGTGACACCGCTGTCCAGCATTGCGTCCAGAACACTCATGGTGCCGGCAACATTGTTTCGAAAGTAAAGCTCCGGCGATGCCATCGACTCGCCGACATAAGCAAAGGCGGCGAAATGCGCGACAGCATCGGGCTGAACTGACCGCATAGCCGCTGCAAGTGCCTCCTGATCAAGAATATCGCCTTCGATCAGCGGCCCCCATTTGACCAAGTCTCGATGTCCGCGCGACAGATTATCGTAGGTGACAACGCGCCATCCAGCTCCGGCAAAGGCCTTTGCGCAATGGCTTCCCACATATCCTGCGCCGCCTGTGACAAAGATGGTTTTCGACATTTTGAAAGCCTAAATTCAGATCAAGCCGCTGGGTACGATGCGCTCTAAGGCGCGTCAAACCAGGTTCTGCGGTTTCTAAAGCACCAGTTGTGTTTGTGTGACGAGGCAGACCTTTTTGCCGTTTGGGTCTGTCACTTCGGTTTGCCAAACCGAGAGCCGGCGCCCAATACGCACCGGCGTTGAAACACCGGTCACCAAAGTGCCCGCGGGTGGTCCGCTCAGGAAAGACGTGTTGCTATCAATTGTGGTCGTGCCATTGGCGCCTTCTGGGATTGCCAGCCAGGCCCCTGTGGCGCCGAGAACGTCGCAAAAGCTCATCATACATCCGCCATGCATCGTGCCGCCGGATGTACAGAGATCTTCTCGAATGAGCAGCTCGCCGACGACGCGCTCCTTGCTCGCTTCAAGTATCTTGATGCCTAAGAGTTTCGAATAGGGCTGTGCTTCTGCGATTTGAACAAGTGGGTCCATAATAGTCTCCTATCGTGAAACGCTATCGCGCCTCCATGTGCCTGAAAACCCGCTACGTTGGGGCAGCGCGGCGAAGCGTTCACGGTTCTGTGATCGAAATCCACGTATTGTTTGTCGATACCGCGCGACAGGCGAATTTTTCTACGTTAAGACACGTCAACCTAACGCGAGAAGGGAGACGTGGGTGATGAAACCAATCCTGAATTCGAAACATTCTTTGGTCGGGGCGAGCCTGGCGCTGGCGGTTATTCTTGGCGGCTGTGTTGCTGTCGAGACGACCGAGACAGCGGACGCCGCAACAACTGAAGAAGCTGCAGCGGCAACTGAAGCGGTTCAAGAAGAGATGGCGGCGGTCGAAGAGGCCGTTGAAGAGAAAGTTGCTGAAGTCGAAGAAATGACGGCCGAAGCCAAACTGGCGGCTGTACTGGCAGCGCAGCCCGAAGAGGTTCAGGCCCGATATGGGGCGCGGAACCCTGCCGAAACTTTGGCCTTTTTCGGCGTCGAGCCTGGCATGACGGTCGCTGAAGCCCTGCCGGGCGGAGGCTGGTATTCAAAAATTCTTCTGGCTTATCTCGGCGATGAAGGCACGCTGATCGGCGCGCACTATCCTGACGACCTATGGGGTAAGTTTGGCTTTGGCGACGAGTGGACTGCTACTCGGGTCGAAGGCACAGCAAACTGGCCGACTCAAGCCGCTGAATGGGGAGTCGAAGGCGCAGCGATTGCATCGACCTACCTCACCGCGATGCCGGAAGACGCAAGTGGACAAGTCGATGCTGTGCTCTTCATCCGCGCTTTGCACAATCTCAACCGGTTCACCGACGAAGAGAGTCCATACATGGGCGACACGCTGGCCGAGACTTTCCGGGTGCTCAAACCAGGCGGTATTGCGGGCGTTGTTCAGCATAGCGGCCCTGAAACCAATAGCGACGAATGGGCGAATGGCAGCAATGGCTATCTCAAAAAATCAGCCGTTATTGCCGCCTTTGAAGCAGCCGGTTTTGAATATGTCGGTTCGTCTGATGTGAACGCGAATGCTGCAGATATTCCATCCGAGGAAGAGTTTGTTTGGCGTCTGCCACCCTCACGCTCAGGCACTGAGGAAGGTTCGCCAGAGCGCGCTGCCTACGACGCAATTGGCGAATCAAATCGCATGACACTGAAATTCCGTAAGCCTGCTTAATCGGGCATACGAAATGGGTGGCGCGGGTCCCCTCGCCGCGCCACCGCTTTATTCGACTTGGCAGTCGGTCATGCTTGTCCTAAATCACGCGCCTTAGTCGCAAAGAGATAGATATGACCAATTACCGCCTATTTGGGGCCGAAACTTCACCTTACTCGCTGAAAGTACGGTCTTTCCTGCGCTATAAGGGCGTGGAGTTCGATTGGATCGTTCGCAGCAAAGCGACTGATGAAGAGTTTGCCGCCCTCGCGCGCGTGCCCACTGTGCCGCTGCTGCTGTCGCCAAACCGTCCAGCCAATCAAGATTCGACCAGCATTCTGGCAACCGTCGAAACTGATCATGCAGAGCCGTCTGCCGTGCCAGACGATCCGGCCTGTGCGGCCCTGGCACTGATTCTCGAAGATTATGCGGATGAGTGGCTCAACAAGCTGATGTTCTTCAACCGTTGGGGACAAAAGCCAGACCGTGAGCTTGCGGGTGAGCGTACGATGGAGCAGCTCCTCGATGGAGAATTGCCGCGCGCGAAAAAGAAAACACGCGACCAAATCATCAAGCGGATGCGCGATCGCCTACCTTTGGTCGGCATCGAAAAGAAAAATGAGAAGACACTAAAGCCCAGCTTTGAGCGCTTCTTCTTGCTTTTGAATGCCCACCTGGAGAAGAGCCTTTTCCTGTTTGGGGGGCGTCCATCTTCCGCTGATTTCGCCATTGCTGGCCAAGTTGCACAGCTTCTGATGGATCCAACACCAGGTGAGTGGCTGCGGGCCCGGGCACCGTTTGTCACCGCGTGGAGCGAGTTTATGGAAGAGCCGAAAGCGGGCGGTCCGTTCGTGGCGCTTGCTGAGCTCGAAGAGACATTGCTGCCGCTGTTCAAAGATGAGGTTGCCGCGACCTATCTTCCCTGGGCGAAAGCAAACATGGAAGCTGCTGAAGCAAAAGCTGAGCGGGTTTCAACTAAGCTTGATGGCAAGGCCTATGAGCAAGTCACGCAGCATTATGCAGCGAGAGCGTTCAAGTCTGTCACCAAAGCGATTGATGGGGCTAAATCAGCTGACGGTTTCGCTGAATTCTTGGAAAAAGCAGGTGCAAGCGACGTCTTCGCTTAATCCTCTTCCGGGCGAGACTCGTCAGCCCAAAGGTCAAAATTTGCCACGACGATTCGGCCTAGCGATAGGTCGACTGTCGGTACGTCCTCAAACGTGAATGGGATAAGGACCGGCTTTGGCTGGCTCAACACTTGGACCTCAACCAAGTCGCCAGCCCCATGGTTCAGCACAGCTTTCACTCGACCGAGCGGCGCGTCACCGCCAGAATAGACATCCAAACCCACCAAATCCTCGATGTAGAATTCGTCCTCGTCGGTTTCGGGTAACGCTTTGCGGGGGACGCAAAGCTTTGCGCCCTTCATTCCGTCCCACTCTTCTTTTTGGCGCGTGTTCTTTGGCGAAACGATGAAGTGATCTTTGCCGGTGCGGACAGCCTTCGGCTCAATCAATAGCTCACCTTGTTCCGACAGGAATGGCGCATACTCGAACACAGCTTCGGGCTCAGCCGTAAAGCTCTTCACGCGAACGTCGCCGCGTACGCCATGGGCACCGAGAATGACGCCAATGATCACCAAATCAGGGTTTCGTTTATTCATCGCCGCTCTCGTAAACCTAGGCTTTACAGATTGAAAGCTTCCATTTTCATGAGCGGCGCACTAGGAGTGCGCGCTGACCAGTTGAAGACGAAGACCATGACCAAATCTTTGCCAATCTCAATCGACGATGTTCGTTCGGCCGCTGAAATCCTGTCTGGCCAGATTGAACGTACGCCCATGCGCCATTCAAAGACACTGTCGGAGATTACCGGTGCTGAGGTTTGGGTGAAGTTTGAGAACCTTCAATTCACCGCAGCGTTTAAGGAACGCGGCGCGCTGAATAAGCTAGCGCGCCTTACCGACGAACAGAAAGAAGCCGGCGTGGTCGCGGCATCGGCGGGCAACCATGCGCAAGGGGTTGCGTATCACGGTCGGCGGCTGGGCATCCCGGTGACCATCGTCATGCCTGTCACAACGCCGTTTAACAAAGTTGAGCACACGCGGGCCTTTGGGGCGCGGGTGGTGTTGGAAGGCAATACGTTTGATGAGGCAAATGCCCATGCCCAAAACTTGCGCCAGCATGAAGGCCTGACCTGGATCCATCCCTTTGATGATCCTGAGATCATGGCGGGGCAGGGAACCATCGCGCTGGAAATGCTCGAAGATAATCCCGAACTCGATACGCTCATCGTCCCCATTGGCGGCGGTGGCCTGATTTCCGGGATCGCGACGGCCGCAAAAGATCATAATCGCTTTCTTCGCGTGATCGGTGTTGAAGCCTCGATGTATGCTGGCATGCGCGCCCGCCTCGAAGGCCGTGAGCCTAAAACAGGCGGCGCTTCTATTGCTGAAGGGATCGCGGTTAAAGATGTCGGCGCTCTGACCGAGCGGGTCGTGCGGGAGCTTGTCGATGATGTTGTCGTCGTTGAAGAAGAGCATATCGAGCGTGCGATCACACTGTTTGCTGATATCGAGAAAACAGTTGCCGAGGGCGCTGGCGCGGCGGGCCTCGCGGCCATGCTTGCGCATCCGGCAAAGTTTACTGGGCGACGTGTCGGACTTGTATTGTGTGGCGGTAATATCGACTCGCGCTTGCTGGCTTCGGTCCTGACCCGAGCTCTGGTTCGCGATAATCGATTGGTGAACATCCGGATCATCGGCGATGATCGTCCAGGCCTGCTTGCATTGGTGTCCAAGGTTATTGGCGATGCCGGCGCGAACATTGTCGAAGTGACACACAATCGCATCGCGCTCGACGTGCCGGCGAAAGGCGCAGAATTCGATATTATGATGGAAACGAGGGATGCCCAGCATACCCAAGACGTGATTGAAGCGCTCACCCAAGCCGGCTATCCGCCGCGGACACATTAATTTTCCCCAGATCAACTCTGGTTTCTTAAACATTGGTTAGCGAATCTGCTGTCTTTGTTAACCATTACATAGATTTTAGCATCAGAGGCATAGCATATGCGATTTTTGTTGGCTGGGCTCGTAACCGCGCTGACGATTTCCGGGGCATCCGCTCAAGGAATTCAACAAACCAAAGGCGATTTTGAAGACAAGTTTCGACAGTTGGACGAGGTTCTTCCAAGTCCAAATGTCTATCGAAACGCTGCTGGTGAACCCGGTCATGAATACTGGCAACAAGAAGCAGACTATTCGATCAAGGTCAGCTTGGACGAGCCCGCGCGCCGTCTGACCGCGTCTTCGACGATTACCTATACCAACAACTCGCCCGATACGCTGCGCTATCTTTGGCTACAGCTCGATCAGAACCGGTTCCGGGAAGACTCGATCGCGGAAATGACGCGAACCTTCACGGCGAAAGAGCCTGGCTCGGTCAATGCAAGACAAGCCGTGACGCCACAGATCACATTACGCTCGCTGCGCCGCATGCAGTCCCAGGCGGACAGCACGTATGGCTATGACATCACTCGCGTGACCGACACGCGCGGCAATGCGCTGCCGAACACGATTGTCGGCACGCTGATGCGGATCGACTTGCCGCGTCCTTTGGCGCCTGGCCGGTCAACCAGTTTCGAAATTGATTGGGCCTATAATCTGATCGATCAGAAGGCGATGGGCGGACGTGCTGGCTATGAGCACTTCCCTGACGATGAACGCGAAGGCGGCAATGACATCTTCCTCGTCGCCCAATGGTTTCCGCGTATGATTGCCTATTCAGACTATGAAGGTTGGCACAATAAGGAGTTTCTCGGCAGCGGCGAGTTCACGCTTGAATTTGGTGATTATAATGTCGAGATCACTGTCCCGAATGATCACATTGTGTCCGCGTCAGGCGTTTTGCAAAATGATCGGGAAATCCTGACATCAACCCAGCGCGCGCGTCTTGCAGATGCGGAAGACGCGGACCGCCCAGTCTTTGTCGTGACGCCAGAAGAAGCAGAAGCGAATGAAAGCTCGACCCCTACCGGGTCGAAGACGTGGAAATTCGAAGCCGAGAACGTTCGCGACTTTGCATGGGCCAGCTCGCGTAAATTCGCCTGGGATGCGCAAGGCTTCAAACAGCCTGGCGCTGAGTTTGAAACCGTTATGGCCATGTCCTTCTATCCGAAAGAGGGCGGGGAGCTGTGGCAGAAATATTCAACCGCAGCCGTCATCCACACGATGGATGTGTATAACCGGTTTGCCTTTGATTACCCGTATCCCACCTCGCAATCGGTCAACGGACCGGTTGGCGGGATGGAATACCCAATGATCACCTTCAATGGTCCGCGCACAACCCTACAGGATGATGGCTCGCGGACTTATACGATGGCGGAAAAACGCTTCCTCATCGGCGTTGTCATCCATGAGATCGGGCACATCTATTTCCCAATGGTGGTGAACTCAGATGAGCGCCAATGGACTTGGATGGATGAGGGGCACAATAGCTTCCTCGACAGCGTCGCAGGCTATGAGTGGGACCCGGATATTCCGTGGACCCGGTCGCTGCCGAGAGATCTGGTCTATTACATGATCTCTGATGAGCAGGTGCCGATCATGACGCAGTCTGACAGTGTCCTGCAGCTGGGCCCTAATGCCTATGGGAAGCCATCAGCGGCACTGCACATCCTGCGCGATACGATTCTGGGACGAGAGAAATTTGATTTCGCTTTCCGTGAATATGCGCGCCGCTGGAAGTTCAAACGGCCGACACCAAGCGACTTCTTCCGGACAATGGAAGAGGCCTCCGGGGTGGATCTTGATTGGTTCTGGCGCGGCTGGTTCTATACGACAGACCATGTCGATATCTCGCTCGACCGTGTTTTCCACATGGAAATGAACACAGAAGATCCAGACATTGATCTGGCTCGGCTTCGCGAAGACGTTGCGAATGAGCCAGGCAAAGTTGGTGTAACGTTGAATGAAACTGAAGGCCTGGACACTTGGGTCGAGCGCTTCCCTGATATTCGCGATTTCTATGACGAGAACGACATCTACACGGTCACCAATAAAGACCGAAATGACTACAAGAATTTCTTGGACGGTTTGGATGATTTAGATCGACGGGTGTTTGACCGCGCCGTGGCTGAAGATGCGGAGTATTATGCGCTCGAATTCTCGAATGTTGGCGGACTGGTTATGCCGATCATTCTGGGGCTTGAGTTTACTGATGGCACGACGGAGCGGATGTATATCCCGGCTGAGATCTGGCGCCGTAACCCGCACCGCGTGAGCAAACTTCTGGTCTTCGAAAAAGGCAAAGAGCTGTCTCAAATCATTGTCGACCCTGATTGGGAAACTGCGGATGCCGATATTGAGAACAATTACTATCCGCGCCGAATTACCCCGTCTCGTGTGGAGTCGTTCAAATTCCGAGCGCCATTCTCATATGATCGCCGCGACATCATGCAGGAGATCAAAACCGAGCTGGAAACAGACACGGAAAAAGACGACGAGAACGCTGCTGAAGACACCGATGATGGTGCGGAGGAATAGGCTGTGCGCACGATCTTAACGCGCATGCTCGCAGCCTTTGCGATCGCATTCATGCTACAAGCGCCTGCGAGTGCGCACGAGCAGGCCGTCGCCTTCACAGAGCTGATCATTAAGCCCATCGGGGGTGAAGCGGACTGTTCGGTCGACGGGTGCCGGGTCGAGGTCGCTCATCGCTTGGCCATCCACGATGCAGAAAGCACGCTGATGAATGTGCTCGGCGCGCGAGCTGACCTCTATGGGGATGCGGAGGCGCAATCCAAATTTGAAGCCTATGTCGCTAACCAGTTTTCCGTCGCTGATGCGGCCACGGGCCAATCGATTGAGCTCACCCTGCTTGGGGGAGAGGTCGAGCGCGGATATTATTGGGTTTACCAAGAGGGCGTCGTGCCAGCGTCGGTTGAGGAAATTGATCTTCGGCAGACCGTGCTGATGGATGCGATCCCGGCGCAAACAAATCGCGTCAACATCCGTCAGAATGGCGACACGCGAACCTTGGTCTTTCGAGGCGGAACACGGGCGCAAGCCTACCGCATTCGTTAGATGACAGCGATCTGAAAGCGTCCTAGACAACGCCCATTATTTCAGGAGAAATCGTCTTGCGCACTCTTCTTGTGGCCCTTGGCGGCCTCATTCTCGCAGCATGTGGTGGAGAAACCATGGACCCTATCGACCCGAACGACCCGCTCGCCAGCTATATCCCATGGGATGCTGAAGCCGATGGCGTGCAAACGACTGAAAGCGGATTACAATATGTAGTCGTCCGCGAGGGGAAAGAAGGCGGCGATACGCCTGGGCCGCGCGATCGCGTCAGTGTTATGTATGATGGTCGCTTGGTTGATGGCACTGTTTTCGATAGTTCTTATGAGCGCGGATCATCTGCCACGTTCGGCGTCAATCAAGTGATCTCTGGCTGGACCGAAGGCTTACAGCTTATGTCTGTCGGCGATGAGTTTATTTTCTATATCCCAACTGAGCTCGGGTATGGTGCAAATCCGCGTCCTGGCGGCGTTATCAAGCCGGGCGACGATTTGATTTTCCGGGTTGAGCTTCAGCAAGTTGTTAAAGCGCCTGAACCTCGTGCGACAGACGATGCGGCTTGGGACAAGTACACGCCTTGGAACTCAGACCTGCCAGAGGTCCAGAAAACCGGGACAGGTCTTGAATATGTCGTCCTGGCGACCGGCGCTGAGGGCGGTACGCAGCCTCAAGGCTCGGACCGTGTCGTGGTTTATTATGAAGGCCGGTTTGACGATGGCGGTGAGGTGTTTGATAGCGCATTTAAGCGCGGCGAAGCTGCGATCTTTCCGGTCAATCGCGTCATTCCAGGTTGGATTGAGGCGCTTCAGCTGATGAAAGCGGGCGACCGCTGGTTGGTGCATGTGCCAGGTGACCTCGCTTATGGCCCTGCTGGCAACGGCCCAATTCCACCCAACGCCGCTCTGAATTTTGAGGTAGAATTAATGGATGTTGTGCCAGTCCAATAGGTGAAGCCAATATCGGGACGTTTTATAGGGAGGGGCTCTAAAATGATCCGCAAATTCCAAATTGTATTGGGCGGCCTATCCGCACTCGGTCTGTCGGCGTGTTCTTCTTTGCCGAGCGTATCCATTCCGACCAATGCCGGCGCGATATTTGGCGGCGGCGTGCCAGACTGTCCTGACCTTCGTAGTGGGCCTGCGCCGTTCGCACCGCCATTCCCAGCTGAATGCGCGAGCATGAATAAGACCGCGACAGGCGTGCGCTACATTCCGATTCAGAATGGCAACATGGCCGAAGGCTCACCGGCAGCCGATGCCACTATCGTTGTGAGCTATGAAGCCTTCCTAGCCGCGAGCGGGAGATTGATTGATAGTTCTTATGCCCGCGGTGAGCCAAGCGTCTACCAGATGAATGAGTTGATTGATGGCTGGGCCGAAGCGGTTAGCCTAATGAATCCGGGCGACGAGTGGTTGGTTTACGTGCCGTCGGCTCAGGCGTTTGGCGATGAACCATTGGGCGACCTGATTCCAGCCAATTCTGACTTGGTCTATCGCGTGAAACTGGACGGCTTCCTGTCATCAACGCAGTTAGAGCAAGTCGCCGCAACCCGCCCAGCCGAGCCGATTGGAAGCACTGGCCCCGATATGGCGGCGTGGCAGGCTAACTTCCCGTGGGATGCCACGCGAGACGGTGTTGAGACCTTGCCGAGCGGCGTGTCGATCGTCGTCTTGGAAGCGGGTGATGAGGCGGGGCCGACCCCGTCCGAAAATGACCGGGTTCGCCTTCACTATGAGGGACGCTTCGCCGAGACGAGTGAATTTTTCGATAGTTCTTGGTCAGCGGGCGGCCCGGCCGAGCATACAGCTGGCGGGTTTGTGCCGGGCTTCTCTGAGGCGCTGATGATGATGCGTGCAGGGGATCGCTATCTCGTCCACATTCCGGCTGATCTCGCCTATGGTGAAGCCGGGATTGAAGGCGTCGTGCCACCAAATGCCGATCTGATGTTTCAGGTCGAACTTTTAGACATCCTGATCACCGAGTAATCTCGCTAGAACCCCGACCCGGGTTGATTGAGATGTTCCGTCTCTGCGGCTGTGTTTTCCCGGCCAAGGATGCCATTGCGATGCGGGAAGCGCCCAAATTTCAGGATTACGGCTTGGTGTTGGCGCGCGTAATCGAGTGAGTTGCTGATCAGCGGACGAAATGCGGGGCGGCTGGCAACCTCCAAAGCTTCGAATGCGGCGACGCATGCCTGCTGATCGCCTAGCGCCTCAGAATGCTCTAGAGGCATCAACAAGAAGGCGTTTTCTACCTCTGTTAGCTGGGATGCATCCCCGCGCTGTAGTGCCGCCTTAGAGAGCTTTAGCGCCAATCCATCGAAGGCGAACGCTTTTGGGGTTCCGCGATAGATGTTCCGACTAAACTGATCTAGCACGATCACGGCCGCGAGCGTTTGCCGGGTTCCAGCTTCAAGCCATGCATCCGCCAGGCCGTTGCCGAGCGCGCCCAAGAGCGCTCCAAAATGCTTATGGATAAAGGTATCGGTCTCTGCAGACTTGATAAACCAGCGCTTGTTCAGGCGGTTTGCGGCCAAATGATCATGCGTGGCCGGGCCAATCCAATAATCGAGCACTGCACCAGGGGTTGGGAGCATGATCGTACCCTAAGCTTCCGGCCGTTTAGACACCATCATGTAATTTACCTTGGTGTCTCCTGATAACCGCCATTGATCGCTCAACGGGTTGAAGCTCACGCCTTGCGGAGGCTCGACATTTAGGCCTGCGTCGCGGAGCGGGCTTTCGATTTCGTCCGGGCGCAGAAATTTCTCGAACTCGTGGGTTCCCCGCGGCAACCATCCCAGTACATATTCAGCCCCGACAATGGCGAGAGCGAAGGCCTTTGCGGTGCGGTTGAGGGTCGCCACGATCATCAGGCCGCCAGGTTTGACGAGCCCCGCGCAGTCTTTGAGGAATTGCGCAGGATCGGCGACATGCTCGACGACTTCGAGATTTAGGACGACGTCAAACGGCGCTTCGTCCCCTTCTATCAATTCCTCGACCGTGCCTGCGCGGAAATCGATATCCAGGCCACCCTGCTCGGCATGGGTCATTGCTGTTTTTATGTTCGCTTCGCTTGCGTCGACCGCCGTTACGCTGGCGCCGAGGCGCGTCATCGGTTCACTCACCAAGCCGCCGCCGCAACCAATATCTAAGAAGCGCAGGCCCTCAAAAGGACGTTTCGCGCTGGGGTCCAAGCCAAAATGGAATTCGACCGTATCCCGGATAAAGCCCAGCCGGACCGGGTTAAACTTATGAAGTGGCCGAAACTTGCCCTTTGGGTCCCACCATTCAGCGGCCATCGCCGTGAATTTGGCGACTTCGCTAGGGTCAATGCTCGGCCGTGCGGGCGAATTTTGAGCGGTGCTAGTGGCAGCTGTCATGAGTTTAGCTATCCTAATTGCGATTTCGCGCCGAGCCCTTTAAGGAAGCGCCTGCTTACTTCATCGCAGATGGTATGTTTTGACGAGGCGGCAATGGCGCGCACTGTACTGAAATTTGGCGGAACCTCCGTCGCAGATCTCGAACGCATTTCGCATGTGGCCGATATCGTGGCGCATCGCGCTAAAAATGGCGAGAAAATCGCGGTTATTGTTTCTGCCATGTCCGGTGAGACGAACAAACTTGTATCGCTCGCGAAAGGCGCCGCTGGCGGCGAGGTTGTCGGCGATGCATTCGATGACGAGTATGATGTCGTTGTGGCATCCGGCGAGCAGGTGACCAGCGGCTTGCTGGCGCTCTCACTTCGCAAACGCGGTCTGGACGCGCGGAGCTGGCTCGGCTGGCAAATGCGGATGAAAACGCGCGAAGGGCATGGCGCGGCCCGCATTGACGGATTTGATGAAGATAGCGGCCTTGGCGCCGCGATTGATGCAGGCCAAATCGCGGTGATTGCTGGGTTTCAGGGTGTGACCGACGAGGGACGCGTATCGACCCTGGGGCGTGGCGGCTCCGATACGACAGCTGTTGCAGTTGCTGCGGCGCTCGGCTCAGTGCCGTGCGATATCTATACCGATGTGGACGGCGTTTATACGACCGACCCGCGGATCGTGCCGCAAGCGCGTCGGCTGCCACGTGTTTCGTATGAAGAAATGCTCGAAATGGCGTCGCTTGGTGCAAAAGTGCTGCAAACGCGCTCGGTTGAGCTCGCAATGAACCATCAAGTGCCGCTTCGGGTGCTATCAAGTTTTGCTGAGCCTGAGGACGACAATCCCGGGACTTGGATCTGCAATGAGGATGAGATCGTGGAAAAACAGGTTGTAAACGGCGTTACTTATTCACGGGACGAAGCCAAGATCACGCTCTATGGCATGGAAGACAAGCCAGGGACGTCGGCACAGCTATTTGCTTTGCTGGCGCGCGAAGGCGTCAATGTCGATATGATCGTTCAGGCCAATGCGCGTGGAGAGGGCCGCGCAAACATGGTGTTCACCTGTACCAGCGGCGATAGCGAAAAGGCGCAACGTGTCCTCGAAGCGAACCGTGAAATAGTCACGTTCGACAATATGGACGTGAGCCGCGATGTTGCGAAAGTATCGGTTGTTGGGGTTGGTATGAAATCGCATACAGGCGTTGCGGAGACCATGTTCGACGCGCTCGCTGCGAAGAATATCAACATCGATGTTATCTCAACCTCCGAGATCAAGATTTCCGTCTTGATTGACACAGATTATACCGAACTCGCAGTCCGCGCGCTTCACACCGCGTTTGACCTTGACGCGAGCTAGGTGAACCCCCCATCTGAGCCCAGGCATGCCTGATAGCTTTTCCATCCCCCGGCTTTTAATGAATCGACTTCGGTCGGTCATGGCGGCCGAAGCTGACACAGAAGCTCGGCTGCTAAAGGTTGTGCGGCTGATTGCCGGTACAATGGTCGCTGATGTTTGCTCGATCTATCGGCGCACAGATGATGACCGGATGGAATTGATTGCCACCGAAGGCCTCCGTGAAGACGCGATTAATCGCACTTTTCTCGCGATTGATGAGGGGTTGGTTGGGCAGATTGCGCAAACGGCGCAGCCCGTTTCGATCCAAGATGCGCCTCGCCATCCCAAATTCTCTTATCGGCCTGAGACCGGTGAAGACCCGTACCATGCGTTTCTGGGAGTCCCAATCCTAAAGGGCGGCCTGGTGATCGGCGTTTTGACGGTTCAGAACCGGACCGAGAGACTCTATCAAGATGATGAGATCGACAGCCTGCAAACCATTGCCATGGTGCTGGCCGAAATCGTGCCAAGTTCTGGCTCCGGCTCAGAGCAAACCGAAGCGGCGCGCGATGGCCGCCCTGTCAATCTGCAAGGACGGAGTCTGTGCGGCGGTCTTGGGATGGGGCGGGTTCGATTGCATGACCCCGTCATTCCAGCCGCCCGGTTCTTTGCCGAAGACCCCGAAATTGAAGAACACCGGCTCGAAAACGCTCTGGAAGAGTTGCACCTGTCGATTGATCGCCTCTTAGCGGCGGAAATTGGAGGGCTATGGGGTGAGCCGCGCGAGGTGATCGAAGCTTATAAATTGCTTGCTTCAGACCCGACCTGGGCCGAAAAACTGCGAGAAGGTGTTCGAGGGGGATTGTCTGCGGAAGCGTCGATCGATCGCCTCCGCCGGGAGCACCGGGCGCGCTTTGAGAAAGTGAAAGATCCGTATTTGCGGGAGCGGCTCCATGATCTGGAAGACCTCGATAACCGGTTGCTGCGCATGCTGGCGGGCGCCGAAGAGCCCCACGCCAATGACAAGCCCAGCGCAGATGATCCCGAGATCTTGATTGCGCGACGGCTCGGGCCAGCTGAGCTCCTGGATTACGGAAAAGCCGGTTTCGCCGCGATTATCCTAGAAGAAGTGGCGACCTCGAGCCATGCTGCGATTGTGGCGCGCGGCCTCGGCATTCCCACTGTGGGCGGCATTGATGGCTTACTGACGCATGTCTCGCGCGGCGATCGAGTGATCGTCGATGGTGAGGATGGGCGCGTTCACTTGCGCCCGGACGAAGATCTACTCAACGCCTATAACAACCGTCAGGCCGTGCTTAGCGAACGCCAGGCTTTGTATGCGGCGCTTCGCGACGAACCGACGGAGTCAAAGGACGGCATTCCGGTACGCCTGATGCTCAACGCGGGGCTCGGTCTCGATACAGAGCATCTCGATAGCACCGGCGCGCAGGGGATTGGTTTGTTCAGGACGGAGTTTCAATTCTTGATGTCAGAACGCCTGCCGAGCGTTACCGATCAAATCGAGCTCTATAAGCACGTGTTGAGCGCCGCAGATGGCAGGCCAGTCTATTTCAGGACGCTGGATCTCGGTGGTGACAAGCTCTTACCGAACCTGAATGATGCGCGCGAAGAGAATCCAGCGCTCGGCTGGCGCTCTATTCGGTTTGCATTGGATCGGCCAGGCCTGTTCAGGCGCCAGCTGCGAGCTTTGTTACGGGCAGGGGAGGGACGCTCGCTCTCCGCCATGTTCCCAATGGTGACGAGTGCGCATGAGTTTCGCCAGGCGAAACAAATGCTCCTGGAAGAAGTGGAATGGGGAAAGTCGCGCGGCTTTAATGGCCCAAGTGATCTAAAAATTGGCGCGATGCTCGAAACACCGGCCTTTGCCTTTGCACTCGAAGATATTGCAGGTGAGGTGGATTTCGTCTCGATTGGGACAAATGACATGTTGCAATTCTTTCATGCAGCAGATCGCATGACGCCGCTTGTGTCAGACCGATATCCATTTGTGAGCAGGCCGGTTATGCGCTTCCTCGCGCAGGTTTTTGACACCTGTCAGCGGGTTGGCGTGCCTGTTTCAATTTGCGGGGAAGGGGCAGGGCGTCCGCTAGAAGCGTTATGCCTGCTTGGCCTCGGATATCGCAGTCTGTCCATGCCTGGCGGCGGCATTGGACCTGTAAAACGAATGCTGCGATCATTGGATTTAGCACAGTTCGGCCCAGCATTTGCAGACCTCTTGCAAAAGCGAGATCCTGCATTGCGTAACGGAGTGTTAGAGCTTGCTGATGTACAAGGTATAATTCTGAACGATGTCTAAGCTGCGAAACGACGAAACCGAACCTATGACCGAGCCCATTTCTTCCGATGCGACCGATGAGGTTGTGGGTGTGAGCGTCGGCATTCGTTTGCGTGAGGCGCGCGAGGCGAAAGAGTTAGAACTTCGCGATGTCGCTTTGAAGACTCGGCAATCGCAAGAGACTTTGGCGGCCTTGGAATCTGAAGATACAGACCATATCCCGGCGAGCATTCTCAGGCTTCAAGCGCGCAACTATGCGCGGTTCTTGGGGCTTCCTGAGGCCGATATTGTTGGTGCATTCGCCGAAGACCGTGGCGTCACCAACGTCGCCTCTATGCCGTCGCAGGCGAAGGATTCTACATTTCCAACGCGGTCTCTGACGATTATTGGCGGTGTCGTGGTTGCCTTAGCACTCGTCGCTGGCGCTGTTTCCCTGGTCACCAGCGCGTCTGATACAGTCAGCGAAGACGACCCGCTGGCGATTTCTGCGCGTTTAGCCCCGGCCTTTGAGCAACAAGCAGGGGCGACCTTCTTTTCTGCCGATGCGGGCCAAGAATTCGCGATCCGGACCCTGAAGCCCGCGTGGATTGAAGTGCGTGGGTCAGATGGTACTGTTTTCCGAAGCCGCGAGATGCGCGCTGGAGAAACCTATTTCCCAAGAATAGAAGCGGGTTGGACCATTACCGTCCGCGATGCTGGGGCGTTCGAATGGCGTCTCGGGGAGACATCTGTCGGCGTGATTGGCGAGCCTGGGCAGGCCCTTTTCTCCGTTAGTGTAGATGCGGCGCGTACAGCAGCGGTTGAAGCGCAATCGACCGCGCTCGCAGAAACGGGTGATCGCGGTCGCGACCAACGCTAGACAAACTTATACCATACTAGTCACAAAAAAGCCGGCCACTTATTTGGGCCGGCTTTTGTTTGATTTGATCAAACGTATCAGTCGCTGTTCAACTCTTTTTGCAGTAGAAGCTGCTCGCCGACATTCTCATAGTGACCGGTATTGTCGCCCGCAGATAGGGTTGGGCGGCAGAATGGTGAGCAATCATAAGTGAAGTTGTCACCTGCACGCTTCACCGAAACCCAAGTTGTCGTATTGGCGGTCACAACAACGTCGGATGAGTGAATTGTATTTCCGTCGCTGTCGAAGATCATCAGATTCGTTGTTCCAAACGATTTGCCTGTAACAAACAGGAGTTTGCCGTCGTGAACGGCCACATCAGCAATATTTGGATTTCCGATGATAACGCTTTCGGCGCTTGTAGAAAGCTTGATCGCTTTCGCCTTGCCCGCCTCGACGGTCACATGGCCAGCATGAGCGGCGCTTGCCAAAAAGGCTGCGGCACCAATTGAAATTGCGGTTTTTGAAAAGGCCATCTCTCGTGCACTCCAAACTATCAGGCCTATACATGCCGCAAAGAGGTTATCTGAATCCTAAAGGGCGATGATGCATTGCCTAAAAGCCCAAACAGGAGCTGGTCTCAACTGGTTAACGAAGCGGTGAGATCTGTTATCGATTTCAACTGTTCGATTTACGGTATTTTGAGAGGCGACAAGTAGAAGCGAAGTATTCGGGGAGACCCGAGCGTCTAGGGGACAAAACTTGGTATCTAAGTGGAGTCTCCAATGCCTAATTTATTTAAAGATGAGTCCGGTGCGACTGCAATCGAATATGGTTTGATTGCGGCGCTTATCGCTGTTGCGATTATCGGTGCCGTAACAGCACTCGGCGAAAACGCTTCTGCAACATTTGATAAAATCGCTACTGAGATGGCAGATTCTGAATCTGAAGACTAATTTATCAAGATCATTCCTATGATCTGACCAATCTCATGATCGTGTAATTCGGGTCGTCGGCGATGAATATGAGTTTCGCGCCGGCGGCTCCTTTCCAAGGTTTATCAATTGAGGCGACTTCTTGTTCTTATACCGGACAACAAGTCTCGCTGCGTGAAAACTGCATTCAAGCTTGTTTAAGGGGACAGCAGAACAAGCCTAAAAAATTCCCTACTATCAACGTGATAATGATAGGCGCTCGGTTCCTGATAAGGGTTAACGGACCCTTCCAATATGTTCAGGAATTACTTGCATCGGTTTACTGGATTTTCAGTGCGATGGGGTAGAACCCATCTTGTTCCGGGGACACCCGAAACTTCCGGGACGTCTATAACCTGCATAGTGGGAGTTTCCAATGCGTAATTTTTTCAAGAATGAATCTGGTGCTACTGCCATCGAGTATGGTCTCATCGCTGCTCTGATCGCTGTTGCGATCATCGGTGCTGTTTCTGCTCTTGGCTCAAACACCTCTGCTACATTCCAGTCTGTTGCAGACGCGATGTAGTCAGAAGTACCGTAAGGTACACTGATAAATTGAAGCCGTCAGGTTCGCCTGGCGGCTTCTTTCTTTTTCTAGGCGTCGTTCCGTCAAGCTATCTTTAAATCATTTGAGTTAGGTCTCGGACTGATCCTGATACTCGGAGACGTTTTCGTGATGATCCTTGCTATATTCTCAGCTGCGTTTTTCGCACTTTGTATTTATGCTGCCTTGATTGATATTGAGACGCTGACCATTCCCAACTGGCTCAATGGTTGGCTCGCTTTCCTTTTTATTCCAGCCGCGATTGTCGCGGCCCCGGGATGGGACGTCGCTGGTCTCCATTTATTGGTTGGCGCAATCGCCTTCATCGTCTCAGTCGGGCTATTTTTCCTCGGCGTTTATGGTGGCGGTGACGCGAAATTTATCCCAGCTGTGATGTTGTGGCTCGGTCCCGCTGGAGCTGCACCGTTCCTCGTCGCCACCGCACTGGCGGGCGGGGTTCTAACAATTGTCATCGTCATATTGCGGGGATTGATGCCAAAGGGCGTTACCCCAGGCTTCGGTGTTGCCACATTTGAAGAGCGCAAGGGCGTTCCATATGGCGTCGCGATCGCGATCGGCGCATTTATGGCCGCGCCAGCGTCTCCATTACTTACCGATTTATTAAGTGAAATCCAACTTCTGAGTTAACCATGCTTTAGCATCAGCGTGGAATATTCGGATCTGACGCCTCGTATTTTCTGGGGCTTTGTAAAGAGAAGAAAGCGTCATCATGTCACCCATGCGCCTTATAGTATTGGCCGTCGCGCTTGTAGCAGCAGTGGTAGCGGCTTTCCTGGTTCGTAATCTCGCGCAGCCAACGGTTGTTGATGGCCCGACGCAAACCGTCGAGCGCGTTGTTGAAGTTGAAGTCGCGCAGCAGAAAGTTCTCGTCGCGAAGACTGACTTGCGGGTTGGCACTTTGCTGACGCCTGAAAACTTCCGGTGGGCGAATTGGCCCGACACGACACTCAACCCAGCCTATTATACGCAAGAAATCGCGCCAGACGCGATGGAGATCTTAACAGGAAGCGTCGTGCGGTCGGCAATGTATGCTGATGAGCCGGTGATGCCGCAAAAGATTGTTCAAAAAGGCGATACAGGCTTCATGGCGGCGCTCTTAAGTCAGGGCAAACGCGCGATGACTGTTGAGATTTCGCCAGAATCTGCATCGGCGGGCTTTATTCTGCCGGACGATCGCGTCGATATCATTCTGACACAGATGATTGAATTTTCTGGAGATGAAGATCTCCCGCCAGTCATGGTCACCAAAACTATTCTAGAGAATGCGCGCGTTCTCGCGATCGACCAAACTTTTGGTGATGTTGACGGCATTCCAACGCTGACGGGTTCGACTGCAACCATGGAGCTCGACCAGACTCAAGCAGAATTGTTGGCGCGCTCAGCGCGCGTTGGAACACTGTCGCTAACCCTGCGAAGCGCAGCGGATGCGGGCTTCAATGATGGTCAAGCACTCGCCAACGTTGTCGCGCTCGACGAAGTCGACTCTGGCGGGCGCAAAGTAATGATTTATCGCAGCAACAAAGTTGAGGCGGGAGGCAGCTAATGACGCCAATCAAGCGTATGTTCCGACCCTCAGCGATGGCCTTTGCCATCGGTTTGGCGCATCTAGGTTTTGCTCATGCACAGTCACCAGATAACCCATTGGGTGTTAGCTCACTAGATCCTGGCGAGACTGGCGTGACGCGCAATATCAGCCTGGGCTTGGACAAGTCGATCATTATTGATCTCGACCGCCCGGCTTCTGATGTAATTATTACCAATCCAGCGATCGCTGACGCGACAGTCCAAACTGCCAGACGGATTATTTTCCGCGGCGTTCAAGTTGGACAGACCAACGCCTTTGTCTTCGATCTAAATGGTCGTCCACTGATCAATCTCGAAATCGCGGTTGATATGGACACTAAGGTGATTTCGGACATGATTGAGCGCTATGTGCCGTCGGCGCGCGTCGAAGTCGAAAGTGCCAATAATAATCTAGTTGTTTCAGGCGTTGTCGACAGCTTGGTTCAAGCGGATCAGGTGACGCGGCTCGTGGAAGCCTATTTGCCAGCTGATGAGACGTCGCGCGTCATCAACATGATGAATATTCGTGCGAATGATCAGGTCATGTTGGAAGTGCGCATCGTTGAAATGCAGCGCACCGTGATCAAGCAATTGGGCATCAATCTGAGCGGCGCCACGAATTTTGGTGAGGCGGCAAGCCAAACGCTTCAGCAGGTGATTGACGAGGCAACCGGCCGCCCCCTCTTCACCGATCCGATTCTTGGCGACAACACGGTTGGCCAAGGGATCCCAGTTCAAGTGCTGGCGGCATCGACGCCGTTCTCGAACCGATTCCGGGTCAACAGTTCGAATGGTTTTAATATCCAAGGTGGTGCACTTGGCGGTTTGGACACCAATTTCGGATACACCAATTTCGTAGGTGGCACCGAACAATCGGCCATTGGAGCGCAATTCGATGCGCTTGAACGAATTGGCATCGTCCGGACGCTCGCAGAACCCAATATTATGGCGGTTTCGGGCGAGAGCGCGAAGTTCTTGGCTGGTGGTGAATTCCCCGTGCCTGTGGCGCAAGAAGACGATCAAATCACGATTGAATTCAAGCCGTTCGGTGTTGGCCTTGCCTTTACGCCTGTGGTCCTGTCCGAAGGACGTATTTCGCTGAAGATTTCAACAGAGATTTCTGAACTCTCCACGCAAGGGGCGTTTCAGGGGAACAACGCTGTTGGCATCACCAATGAAGGCCAAGTTATCAATGTGCAGGGCATCACGATCCCATCATTGGTCGTGCGCCGAGCTGAAAGTGTTGTCGAGCTACCATCGGGTGGATCTACGATGCTGGCAGGTTTGATCCAATCGCGTGCCCGCCAAACGATAGACCAGCTTCCAGGCGTCAAAAAGCTACCGATTATTGGCGCACTGTTCCAGTCACGCGACTTCGAGAACCAGGAAACAGAAATGGTCGTGATCATCACGCCTTATCTGGTTGATCCTGCCAAGAAAGATGAACTGAAGACACCGGCAGACGGGTTCGTAAATGCGTCAGATCCGAAGACGATTTTCTTTGGCAAGTTGAACGCTCAGTATGCGGAGCCCGGCAAAGGCCTGTCGAAAGAAAACTATACTGCTCCCGTCGGCTTTATTGAGGAATAGGTGCTAGTTATGTCAAAGAAAACACCTCTCAGTTTCGGAGCTCTTATCGGCAGTGCGGCTTTTCTTGTCGCGTGCCAGTCGAGCGGAGCACCGAGCAATATTCCCATGGAATATTTCACGGGCACGACACTTGATCGGCATGAAATCGGCGTTACTCAGCACACTGAGTACCTAGAGGTTCAACTCGATACGCGCGACACACAGCTACGCATTAGCGAAGTCATCAAAGTTCGCGGATTTCTTGATCAGTATGCGGACGTAGGCCATGGCCCACTTGTCGTGTCGATGCCAAAGCACGCGCAAAACCCGCAACTCGCGGTTGGCGCTGTCGCTGAAATTCGCGAATTCGCATGGGAAGCGGGTATCAGTTACGAAAAGATGCTCGGCGCAGCCTATGATGCTGCAGATCGGCCTAACAGCCCGATCGTCATGGCTTTCAAAACCTATAAAGCAGTCGCTCCGAAATGTCCGTCACTGGCGCAAATCGATATCGCGAATGCAACCAGCAATAATGACTTACCAAGTCTGGGCTGTGCAGTCCGGACCAACATGGCGGCGATGATCGCGGAACCCGCAGACTTGCTGGGTGGCCGCGAACTTAGCGAGGGCGATAAAGTTCGTCAGGGTCAGCAATTGAGACTGTGGCAGGCAGGTGAGCCAACCGGTGCCGCGCGCACAGATAATGATTCAGGAGCTGTTTCAACGGTCATCAATTAGACCTGAGAGACGCATCGGGAGAGACGTAGAATGTCGAACGATAACGCGCTTTTCGAAGACGATTTCGATATGGATTTCGAGGATGATTTTGACTCGGCATTGTCGAGTGTCATCGAAGATCACTCCGGTTTGGAGGAGGTTGATCTCGATGCTCCTCAGAAAGAACTCACCGATTTCGATCCAGAAGAAGTCTCTTCCGACGACACCACAATCACATTGAACGAATTTGAGGATGGTGGACATCGCGCCATTCCGGCGATTTCGGCAATCGCGTTCTGTGAGTCAGAGCGAACTGTAGGGCTTATGGAAGCTGTGGCGAGTGACCGCCGCATGGCGCAAGCAACGCTTCAGACTCAAGAAGGTGGCCTCGAAGCCGCGATTGCTTATCTCCAAGAAAATCAAACCCCAAATCTGCTTATCCTGGAATCGTCAGCGGCAAACGCGACGATGGTTGCTCAGATTGATGAGCTTGCCTCTCATTGCGATGAAGGCGTGCAAGTTATGGTCATTGGTAACACCAATGACATCGGACTTTATCGCCAACTCATGGCGCGCGGTGTAAGCGAATACCTCGTTCCGCCTGTCCCTCCTGTGCAGATTGTCCGCTCGATTAGTCAGCTGTTCGCTGATCCGGACGCACCATTTGTCGGCAAATCTATTTCTGTTCTTGGCGCCAAAGGCGGCGTTGGCGCTTCGACGATCGCGCACAATTTGGCCTGGTCTTTGTCAGAGAGCGCGCAAGTCAGCACCGCACTCATCGATCTCGACCTCTCATTCGGCACGACGGCGCTCGACTTCAATCACGAAAACCAGCAAACGGTTGCGGATGCCTTGCTCGCGCCAGAGCGCGTTGATGATGCCGTTGTTGCGAAACTCCTCGCCAAGGTTACAGACCGCCTGTCGCTCTTCACAGCGCCTGCAACAGTCTCTCAGATCATGGATATCCCATCTGAGTCTTACACCGCGATCATCGATACGGTTCGCCGCGTCATGCCTTACGTGGTTCTGGACATGCCTCATGCTTGGAATGAGTGGACCTACAACACGCTCTTGTCGTCGGATGAAGTCATTCTGGTGTGTCAGCCAGACCTCGCTTCGCTTCGAAACGGGAAGAATATCATCGACGAGTTGAAAGCGCAGCGCCCGAACGACGCGCCTCCGAAATTGATCGTCAACATGACCGGCGTGCCGAAGCGCCCTGAAATTCCGACTAAAGATTTCGCGGCGGCCATAGAGGTCGATCCGAGCATTATTCTACCGTTTGATCCGCAACTGTTTGGGACCGCGTCGAACAATGGACAAATGATTTCAGAGACTGACGGCACAGCGGAATCGTCGGTCGCTATTGATCAACTCGCAGGTACGCTCACGGGTCGTGAGATTGTGCCGCAAACAAAATCACTGCTGAGCAAGCTGCTTGGGAAGTAAGTGGATCTAGAGGGCTAACCTATGGCATTTGGCAAACGTAATGCAGGACCTGCGGCAGCGACGCCCGTTGCCAAAGCACCTGCGCCTGCTGCGCCAAAAGCGGCGCCACCACCGACCGCGAAAGCGCCTCCACCGGCGCCAAAGGAAAAACCAAAGCCGGCCGCTTTGAAGCCTCCTCCAGCGGCGGAGCACACAGAGCAGATTACCAAAGTCACTGATCGCTCTGAAGAATACTACGCAACCAAAACGACGATCTTCAACGCACTGATCGACACGATCGATCTGGGCCAGTTGGCGCAGCTTGACCAAGAGAGCGCGCGTGAAGAGATACGCGACATCGTGGTCGAAATCATTGCGATCAAAAACGTTGTGATGTCGATCTCTGAGCAGGAACACCTGCTCGATGACATTTGTAATGACGTCCTCGGTTATGGCCCGCTCGAGCCTTTGCTGGCGCGCGACGACATCGCCGATATTATGGTGAACGGTGCGGACACCTGTTACATCGAAGTCGACGGCAAGATTGAGCGCACCAATATCCGGTTCCGAGACAATGCGCAGCTGATGAATATCTGTCAGCGCATCGTGAGCCAAGTTGGCCGCCGGGTCGACGATGCGAGCCCGATTTGTGACGCGCGTCTTCTCGATGGTTCACGTGTGAACGTCATCGCGCCGCCGCTATCGATTGATGGGCCTGCGCTCACCATTCGTAAGTTTAAAAAGGACAAGCTGAAGCTTCAGGACTTGGTGAACTTCAAGTCGATTTCTGAAGCTGGTGCTGAAATCCTGCGCATTGTTGGACATGCACGCTGTAACGTTCTGATTTCTGGGGGTACAGGCTCTGGAAAGACGACACTTCTCAACTGTTTGACCGGCTTTATTGAACCGGCCGAACGGGTCATTACTTGCGAAGATTCAGCCGAACTTCAATTGCAGCAGCCACATGTTGTTCGACTCGAGACGCGCCCTCCAAACATTGAAGGTTCGGGCGAGATCACGATGCGTGATTTGGTCAAAAACTGTCTGCGTATGCGTCCGGAACGGATCATTGTGGGCGAGGTTCGTGGACCAGAAGCCTTTGATCTCCTTCAGGCTATGAACACCGGCCACGATGGCTCAATGGGTACGCTTCACGCCAACAGTCCGCGCGAAGCCCTTTCACGTGTCGAATCGATGATTACGATGGGCGGTTTCAGCCTACCGGCGAAAACCATCCGCGAAATGATTGTTGGGTCGGTTGACGTCGTGGTTCAGGCCTCGCGGCTACGCGATGGCTCGCGTCGCATCATGTGCGTGACCGAAGTGATGGGTCTGGAAGGCGATACGATCGTGCTTCAGGACATCCTCAAATACGAAATTGAAGGCGAGAGCGATGACGGCAAGATTGTCGGTCGCCACCGCGGCACCGGCATTGGCCGTCCAAAGTTCTGGGAACGTGCTCAATACTATAACCTCGAACGCGATCTCGCGACTGCTCTGGATGATTTGGACTAAGCCATGGATCTGAGCGGCGATATCATCTTTTACGCGATTGGCGGACTGGCATTTTTATGTATTGCTGGGATTGGTCTTGCTTTTACAGGCGATCAGAACACCGAAAAGGCGACTAAGCGCGCGCGTCAGATAACTTCTGAAGATTCTGGCGCACGACGCGGTGTTCGTAACGACCCAACCGCCGCGCGAAAGAAGCAAACGGCGCAAATGCTGAAAAAGCTTCGAGAGCAGGACGAAACTCGTCGTAAATCGCTCGTAGCGAATGATATTCAGTCGAAAATCAACCAAGCTGGATTGGAGATGAGCGCGCAAGTGTTTTGGATTATTTCCGTCATCTTGGCAGGCGTCGCCGGATTTTTGACTTGGTATTCAGGGGCAGACGGCCCACCAATGATCCTCGGATTCGAATTTAAGTCTCGTCCTCTCACAATCGCCGCCGCAGTCTTGGCTGCGGGCCTTGGTCTGCCGCGCTGGGTGCTCGGCTTCATGACCAATGCGCGCAACAAGAAGCTGATGAATCAGTTCGCCGACGGTATCGATATCATTGTGCGTGGTGTTAAATCTGGTCTGCCGCTCACAGAGTGTTTGCGGATCATCGCGAAAGAAAGCCCAGCACCGCTTGGCCCAGAGTTTAAGCTGCTGACCGATAATCTTTCCATGGGCATGACCACCGAGCGTGCGCTTCAACAGTTCTACAAGCGTGTGCCACTGCCCGAAGTGAACTTCTTTGTTATTGTGCTGTCGATCCAAGCCAAAGCAGGTGGCAACCTCTCTGAAGCGCTTGGGAACTTGTCGATCGTCATCCGTTCACGGAAGATGATGCGCGAGAAAATTAAAGCGCTGTCGGCTGAAGCGAAAGCGTCGGCTGGTATTATTGGCGTTCTGCCATTTGCGGTGGCTTTTATGGTCTATCTGACCACCCCGTCTTACATCATGGAGCTGTTCACCAGCTCCGGCGGTCATACAGTTTTGTTCGTAGGGTTCTGTCTCTATGCGATCGGCATCACGGTGATGCGCAAAATGATCAATTTCGACTTTTAGGAGCAGCACGTGGGCGAGTTTGCAAAATCTCTGAGTGACCCAGCTTCGTTGCTGTCTATGGCCGTTGCGGTGGCCATGTTTATGACTGTGATCGGCGTCATGCTGCCCGCTCTTAAAGGCGACAAGCTAGAAACACGCTTGAAGCAAGTCTCGTCACAGCGCGAAAAACTGCGCCGTGCCAGCCGCGCGGAACTGGAGCAAACGGGCCTGAAGCGCGAAGCTAAAGGCACAATAAGCGATATTACCAACACACTCGATCTGCAAAAAATGCTCGAAGACCCGAACATTGCAGAAAAGCTCGAGCAAGCCGGTATGCGCGGACCTCGTCCACTCGTAATTTTCTATTTTTGCCGCTTCGTTTTGCCAATCCTCGGCGGACTTTCGGCGTTTCTATACATCTTCTTCGTCAATGATCACGGCCTGTCCGTAACGATGAAGTATGGCTCGATTATCTTTGGTTTGGCGGTCGGTTTTTACGCTCCGAACCTTTATGTCAGCAACATCGCGCAAAAACGTCAGCAATCCTTGATGCGGGCGTTCCCAGACGCGCTCGATATGATGTTGATTTGTGTTGAGTCAGGTATGTCGATTGAAATGGCATTTGCGAAAGTTGGTGCAGAAATCGGCACGGCATCGCCCGAACTGGCGGAAGAGCTTCAGCTTACGACAGCTGAGCTTTCATACCTTCAAGAGCGCCGTCTTGCTTACGAGAACCTCGCGCGCCGGACGGGCCATGAAGGCGTCAAAGCGGTGACAATGGCGCTGACTCAGGCGGAGCGCTACGGTACGCCATTGGGCGACGCCTTGCGTGTGATGTCTAAAGAAAACCGTGAAATGCGGATGTCTGCGGCAGAGAAGAAAGCTGCGGCCCTTCCGGCTCAGCTGACTGTGCCGATGATTTTGTTCTTCCTGCCAGTTTTGTTCCTAGTTGTGCTCGGACCTGCGGTGATAAAAGTTATGCGGATGCAGGCTGAGAACTAAGCTTAATCGCCGGTCGTTCAGCTATGGCTTAAACGGCACCACGATTGTCTGCCGAAACGCTAGCGGTTCTGTGAGCCGCGCAGTTTTGGACGTAGTGCACCAGTTGGCGCAGTCTCCTGTTCGCCCGCGAGTTCCGACATTGCGTCATCATCGACTTGGGCTTCCGGCACGCCAGGCATGGCTTGCGGGGCGGCAGGCGTGCGTTCCACGTCATCAAGAACGTCATCCAGCTGTTTCAACCCTTCGTAGGTTCGGCTAGCGGGCAGCATCATGTCACGCAAAGCTGCTTGATTGGCTTCGACAGTGCGAATCGGCGCGTTCGGATCGACCGCGACCATATCGTCAAATCGGCCTTGTAATCCCAGGATCAAAGCGAGATTCTGCCGAACACGGCCATCTGCGCCTGGTGCTTCAACAGCGCGGCGAAGGGCGGTCTCGGCAGCTCGTATTTGACCGGTCAGCGCAAGGGATAGGCCATAATTGGACAATGTTGAAACACGATCAGGCTCACGCTCCAGCGCGATTTCATAGGCCTGTTGAGCCTGTTCATGGTCTTCCATTCGATCGAATGCCAGACCTAGTGCCGCGAGCGGCGCAGCATCGGTGGGCGGGGACAGGTCTGCACTTCGCGCGAAGGCCTGCGCCGCATCCCCAAACCGCTCCTGCGCCATGAAGGAACGTCCGAGCTCTAGATACAACTCATAGCCCGTTGGGTGAATCGGAAGCGCCGCAGATGCGATTTCTGAAACGCGGTCATAGCTGCCAATGCCTCTAAGGGCGCGCATGAAGCTAACAGTCACCTCGAGATTGGCGGGATCTTTTTGATATTCGTTCGACCAAAAGTTGGCGCGTGTGATTGGATCTGATCGCTCCGCTTGAGCAACCTCTTCAGGTGATGCCGGTTCCAACGCTGCTTCGATCGCAGACTTATAAGCTTGTTCTTCAGCCGTTAACTTGGGCTCAGCCGCGGTCGTCGCACAGGCTGCGCTGGACAAGATTGCGAAGACAGGAAGCACATATTTGGCAGATCTGGCTCTGGACATTTGGCAAGCTCCGGGGCTGTAAGAGCGGGAACCATGCCACTGACCTGGTCAAGACAAGGTTAATAAAACTGGCTTTCTTATTAACGGACTTACACTTCGATGCCTCAACATACTGCCCTAATCTCGAATGCCGACGCGGCTGTGCCGGTCTATCTCTTCACGACTGAAACATGGAGCGAAGATGCCGACCTGCCAAATGGGCTAGCAGCGCTGGCGAAAGCCCAGGCCTTTGATGGCGGGGTTGGTCAGATGGTCATCGGCGCAACAGACACTGGCGAGATATCGGGTGTCCTGTTCGGCCTCGGAAAAGGCACCGACGCACTTGGGCTCGCTAGCCTATCGGCAAAACTGAAAGCTGGTGACTATCGACTGGCGAACATCGAGGATGCCGCACTGGCAGCGCACGCGATCGCTTGGGCTGACGGCGCTTATCGATTCGATCGCTACTTAAAGACCCCTGCAGAGCCGCCGCGTTTGGTCGTTGGCGCTGATGAAAGCGGTCAGGCAATTATTCGGGAAGGCGTCGCGATCGATCGACTTCGCGACATGGTCAACACGCCAGCAGAAGATATGGGTCCGCCGGAAATTCAGGGCACGATCAGCGATCTGGCCGAGCGCTATGGGGCAACGCTGGAGACCGTGATCGGCGATGCCTTGCTCGATCAAAACTACCCGATGGTTCATGCGGTTGGGCGCGCAGGTCCAGAAGCGCCGAGGATTATGGAGCTGAGCTGGGGCGACACGTCCCACCCACAATTGGCCATTGTTGGCAAAGGCGTTGCGTTTGATACCGGCGGGCTGAACCTGAAGACCGGCAATTATATGAGGCTCATGAAAAAGGATATGGGCGGCGCTGCGCATGCCATCGCGCTGGCGGAACTGGTTATGGGGGCGAATCTACCGGTTCATCTGAAGCTATATGTGCCTGCGGTCGAGAATGCGATTGCAGGCGATGCCTTCCGGCCTGGTGATGTTCTATCGAGCCGCAAAGGCCTGAGCGTTGAGATCGATAATACCGATGCCGAAGGGCGCCTCATTCTTGGCGACGCTCTATCGCGGGCTTGCGAAGAAGATCCTGACTTGCTGATCGATTTCGCAACGCTGACCGGGGCGGCGCGTGTCGCGCTCGGGCCCGACCTTGCGCCTTACTACACGGATGACGAAACACTTGCGGCCGAGATTGCGGGTGGCTCAAGCGAGTCCGGCGATCCAGCATGGCGGATGCCGCTCTGGGCTCCTTACAAGTCGATGTTGAAAAGCCCTATCGCGGATCTCGTAAACAGCGCCGCAGGTGGGATGGCCGGATCGATTACGGCGGCGATTTTCTTGAAACAATTCGTTGAAGCGAAGTCCTGGGTTCACTTGGATGTATGGGCTTGGCGAGAGGGCAAATATGGGCGCCCAGCTGGCGGTGCTGCTTGTGGCCTTCGCGCCATGTGGGCGACGCTTAAGGCGCGATACAGCTAGCGTTCGTCACTGACCACATAACGCGGGCCAACGCCGAGGCGGTAGGCTTTGTCATCGGGATTGTAGAGGCTGCAGGCTTTCAAAGACAGGCAGCCGCAACCGATGCAGCCGTCCAAGCGATCGCGCATACGCTCCATCAAGGCGATCCGCTCATCAAGCGTCTTGCGAAACGTGCGACTGATCTTGCTCCAGTCGGCTTTTGTCGGCGTTCTCCCATCGGGCAGGCTCGCCATCACAGACTTAATCTGTTCGATCGTAAGGCCCATTTGCTGTGCAATCAGGATGAAGGATAATCGGCGAATGTCGGAGCCTTCATAGCGCCGTTGGTTGCCGTCATTCCGATCTGGCGTAATCAAACCTTTGCTTTCGTAAAATCGTATCGCCGAGACGGAAAGCCCGGTGCGGGCTGCCAAATCACCGATCGAAAGGCCTCGTTTCATCGCCATCAGAAAACCTCAAAAAATACCTTGACCTAAACTTAGGTTGAGGAATTACACCATCCCCGGTGATCAATCAAATGAAGGAGATAGACATGCAAAAAGCGATCCTAGAACACATCAATATGACGGTGTCGAACCCTGATAAAACGGCTGAACTGTTATCCGACCTGTTTGGTTGGAAAATCCGTTGGAGCGGCGACTCAATTCACAATGGACGGTCTGTTCATGTCGGTAATAATGACGACTATGTTGCGCTGTACAGCGTCGGTGCGCCACGTACCTTGGGCGATAATGAGAACTATCGCCTCGCAGGCGCCGTCAATCACCTAGGCATATTGGTCGACGATTTGGCCGCAGCGGAAAAGCGTATCTTGGAATACGGGATCAAGACACACAGTCATCAAACCTATGAGCCCGGCAGCCGGTTCTATTTCCACGACCATGATGGCATTGAATATGAGGTACTGTCTTATGCTTGAGGGCCTCATCCAATCGTATCTTGAAACCTTCGGTCGCGGATGGCAGCCGCGCTGCGAACCACATCAACACTTTCGTGACTCGCCAAGCTGCCGAAGCGCGCTAAGCTCTTGCTCGAGCAATGAGGGTGAGACGAGTTATGCTGCAGAGATCCATCTGGGTAAGCGCACTGGCCATCGGGCTTTCGGCCTGCGCCAGTGTTGAAGTTCAATCGGCAGAAGCGCCATCGGTGAAGCCTGAACTGGCCGAAACCGAGAGTGTGCCGGTTGTTGGTCCAGGAGATCGGATGCCGTCTGGCCGGGAAATTGGAACCCGGTCCGCCGTGGTTGCGCCAAACGCAGCTGCAGCGACTGCTCACCCACTGGCGACCCAAACGGCGCTGGACGTGATGAAAGACGGCGGAACGGCGATGGATGCCGCGATTGCCGCGAATGCGATGCTGGGTCTGGTCGAGCCAACCGGGAACGGCATTGGCGGAGACCTCTACGCGATTGTCTGGGACCCTAAGACCGAGCAGCTTTATGGCTATAATGGCTCCGGCAAATCGCCCATGGGCGCGACGCTGGAAGACATGCAAGCCAAAGCGGATGCGTTTATAGATGGCGAAGAGATTCCGCCCTACGGCGCGGCGCCGGTGACTGTGCCTGGAACCATTGATGGCTGGTTTGCCTTGCATGAGCGGTTCGGCAAGCGCGATATGGCCGACAATTTAAAGCCCGCAATCGAATATGCACGCAATGGAGCGCCGATCCCTGAAGTGATTGCCTTTTACTGGCAGTTTGGCCCGGATCGCTTTGCGCCGGCAGCCGAGAGCGGCATGCTGGAAGAGTATGAGAACGCGAAAGCCACCTTCTTCTCGCCAACTCCGGTTGAGGGCTCTCTGTTCCGCAATCCGGATCTGGCGGACACGCTGACCAAAATCGCGCTGAATGGCCGGGACGCCTTTTACAAAGGTTCGATTGCCCGGACTATGGACAGCTATTTTGAGCGGATCGGCGGCTATCTTCGTTACGAAGATTTTGCCGCGCACCAAGGTGAATGGGTTGAGCCTCTGTGTGTTGAGTATCGCGATCTCGTAAAGCTCTGCGAACTTGGGCCCAATACCCAAGGCGTGGCGGCGCTGCAGATGCTGGAAATGCTGGAACGGTTTGACCTGCGTGCCATGGGCTTTGGCTCTCCCGACAGCTTGATGGCGCAAATTGAGGCGAAGAGGCTGGCATTTGCGGATCGCGCTGCTGGTTATGCGGATCCGGCCTTTAGCGGCATTGACCCAAAGGTGTTCATCCGCCCTGGCTACAATGCCGCGCGCGGTGAGGCGATCGACGTTTCAGAAGCGATGGCACCGCCGGCACCAGGCTTTGCCGATGCGGATGCCAAACTCGAAGACGGCGACACGACCTATCTCACTGTCACGGACAAAGACGGGATGATGGTCTCTTTGATCCAGTCCAACTATCGCGGCATGGGATCTGGCCTGGTGGCGGATGGTCTTGGCTTTATGTTTCAAGACCGCGGCCAATTGTTCAGCCTCGATCCTGAGCATCCAAATGTGTTCGAACCGGGCAAACGTCCTTTCCACACGATCATCCCAGCCTTCGCCTTCAAAAAGGATATGCCGGGCTGCCAAGTGCGAGCAATCGCGGCAGAAGAAGCTTGTCCCTATGAGCCGTGGCTAAGTTTCGGTCTGATGGGCGGCGGGATGCAGCCCCAAGGCCATGTTCAGGTCATTCTCAACTTGATCGACTATGACATGGGTCTGCAAGAAGCTGGCGATGCCGCGCGCTGGGAACATCGCGGTGGCTGTGAGCCGACCGATGATCTCAATGGCGACGCGTGTGAAACCGATATGGGCACCGTCCATTTGGAAAGCGGCATTCCGGTCGAGACCCGCGAAGAGCTAGAGCGCCGCGGGCATGAGGTTGAATGCTGCCGCGCGAATGGTGGCGGCTATCAGGCGATTATGCGCGACTTTGAAAGCGGTGCTTGGATCGCCGCGACCGAGATGCGCAAAGATGGGAATGCGGACGGATACTAGAAGGATGAAAGCGGCCAGTCCGCGGACAGTCTTTGGTCTCGTCTAATTTCCTATACGTGGCTTTGAAAGCCTGCGCGGACTGGCAAAGCCGCTTCCAACAATTGAGTTCATAGCACAAAGTTGACGTTACGGCAATTTGGTGTGCTGGACCGAAGCGGCTTCGCGGGCCATATCACTCAACATGGAAGCCTTTGCGAACCTTCTTGAGCGCCTTTTGCTGACGCCGTCCCGGAACGGCAAACTGGCGCTGATGGCAAACTATTTCGCGAACGTGCCAGACCCTGAGCGCGGTTGGGCGCTCGCAGCACTGACCAATGAAATCGACCTTCCGGGCGTGAAAGCGGGCCTCGTGCGGCGCTTGGTTGAGAGCAAAGTCGACCATGAACTGTTTCGGCTCTCGTACGACTATGTGGGCGACCTGGCGGACACAGTGAGCTTGATTTGGCCAAGCGTGCATGGCGCGAATTGTGTTCCAACTCTGAGTGAAGTTGTGACCGAGCTCTCTGACGCGACCAAGGCCCAAGGCGAGAAGCTGATAGAGGGTTGGCTGAATGCGCTTGATGCGCGCGGGCGTTGGGCGCTGTTGAAGCTGGTGACAGGCGGGCTCCGCATTGGCGTTTCGGCGCGGCTCGCAAAAGTCGCGGCGTCACAATTTGGCGAGATCGAAACCAGCGAAGTGGAAGAGATTTGGCACGGCCTGGAGCCGCCTTATCTCTCGCTGTTTGCTTGGCTCGAAGGTAAAGCCGAGAAACCCAAGCCAGACATCGCCGCCCCGTTCCGACCGGTCATGCTGGCCCACCCTCTGGTGGCGAAGAAAGATCGCGACAATCCGGATGCGGTTGATCCAGACCTGATCACGACGGAGACTTTTGCTGCGGAATGGAAGTATGATGGCATCCGCGTGCAGGCCGTGTCCGAAGCTGGCGTGCGCCGCATCTATACCCGGACCGGCGATGATATCAGCCATACTTTCCCAGATGTTCTGGCCGCTATGGACTTCGAAGCCGCGATTGATGGCGAGCTCTTGGTGCGGGCGCCGGATGGCGGTGTCGCGCCGTTTAATGAGCTGCAGCAGCGGCTCAATCGCAAGACTGTCTCGAAAAAGCAAATGGATGCGCGGCCCGCTTTCATCCGCGCGTATGACCTGCTTGTCGACGGCGATGAAGATTTGCGCGCGCAAAGCTTTAAAGATCGCCGCATCAGGCTTGAGACCTTTGTCGGCGGCCTCGACACCGATCGGATCGACCTGTCACCAATCGTGGAGATCGAAAGCGTTGAGGCTCTCGAACAGGCGCGCAACAACCCTCTCGCGCCTGAGATTGAAGGCCTCATGCTCAAACGCTGGGACAGTGTGTACGAAGCGGGTCGTCCAAAAGGGCCGTGGTTCAAATGGAAACGCGATCCTTTCTTGATCGATGCTGTCATGCTCTACGCCCAGCGCGGACATGGCCGGCGGTCGAGTTTCTACTCCGACTTTACGTTCGGGGTCTGGCGCGAGATTGATGGCGAAGACCGGCTCACGCCAGTTGGAAAAGCCTATTTTGGGTTTACCGATGACGAGCTCAAACAGCTCGACAAATTCGTCCGGGACAACACGATTGAGCGCTTCGGCCCAGTCAGGTCCGTTACCGCAACCAAAGACAAAGGGCTCGTGTTTGAGGTCGCATTCGAGGGTCTACAGCGCAGCCCAAGGCACAAGTCAGGTATCGCGATGCGGTTTCCAAGGATCAACCGCATTCGCTGGGACAAACCGAGTGCTGAAGCGGATAGACTAGAGAATTTGGAGGCATTGCTCCCAGAGAATGCGTGATGGACATGTTACCGAAGCCTGATAGGGCGGGGCGATGAATTTTCGCGATTTCATTCTGCTCTCAGCGGTCTGTTTTGTTTGGGGCTTGAACCTGGTCGTGACGCGCTGGGTCGTCGCGGATGCAGGCGTACCACCGCTTTTCTTCGCCGCGATGCGATTTGCAGGGATCGCGTTGGTCCTGATTTGGTTCTTGAGGCCAATCCCGAAGAATCTCGGCACGCTATTCCTGATCGCGATGGGGATGGGCGCGGTTCATTTCGCATTTTTGTTTCTGGGTCTCGCGAATGCTGAAGCGAGTTCAGTGTCTGTTGTTGGCCAGCTCGGCGTGCCGTTCTCGACGTTGATGAGTATGGCGTTCCTCGGCGAGGTTGTCGGTTGGCGGCGCGGCTTAGGCATCATGCTGGCCTTTGCGGGCGCAATTTTAATCGCAGTCGACCCTAATACGTTCCAACTAAGTTTGGGTCTTTTATATGTTGTCTTCGCAGCGCTTGTGGCGTCCGGTGCAGGCATTCTGATGAAGCGCATGCCATCGATCAGCGCCCTGCAAATGCAAGCTTGGATTGGCCTATTCAGCTTTGCGCCTTTGTTTGCCGTTTCGGGCCTCTTAGAGCGTGATCAGAACGGCTGGGGCGCCTTCATTGAAGGTGGCTGGCTGGTCTGGGGCGCCACTGCCTTTGCTGTGCTTGGTGTGAGTGTGTTCGGCCATGGCGGTTTCTACAGTTTGATCAAGAAATATGACATCTCGCTGCTCTCACCGCTGACCTTGATGACCCCTGTTTGGGGCGTTGTTTTAAGTATCGTCCTGCTTGGAGAAGTGTTGACCTTGCAGCTGGTTGTTGGCGCAGCCATTTCCTTAGGCGGCGTGTTTGTTATTCTCATCCGACCCAACCGAGCGATGCCAGAAGCGGCGCTCGGTGACAAAGTGAGAGGCACAAAGGAATGAAGGTCGAGGCGCATCCCAGCCCGAATTTCAATGACCGCAAGCAGCCGGTCGATATGCTGGTTTTTCACTATACCGGGATGGAGACAGGCCAAGAGGCGTTGGAGCGCATGTGCGATCCCGGGGCAGAGGTCTCTGCGCATTATATGATCTGGGAAGATGGCCGCGTCGCCCAGCTTGTCGGTGAAGACAAACGCGCTTGGCATGCTGGCGTCTCGAGCTGGAAGGGCGAGACCGACCTGAACTCACGGTCGATTGGCATTGAAATCGTCAATGGCGGCCATGACTGGCCGCTACCAGGCGATACGTTGCCGCCCTATCCAGAGGCGCAGATCGATACGCTGATTAAGCTGGCGCATGGCATTTTAGAGCGATGGGATATCCCGCAGCAGCGGATTGTTGGACATTCCGACATTGCGCCGACGCGGAAACAAGATCCAGGAGAGCATTTTCCCTGGGCGAAACTTTCGCGGTACGGGATCGGCTTGTGGCCATCCTCTCTGCTCGATAAGGCCGACGGATCAGCAGGCGCAAATCGCGCCTCGGCGAAAGGCCCACAGCTCATCGGACGTGGCCTTGGCCCCGGTGATGATAAGAAAGCGGTCAGTCGACTGCAGACCATGCTCGCGGGCATTGGTTATACGCTCGACGCGACGGGCACGTATGACAAGGACACAGAGACCGTGGTGCGAGCCTTCCAGCGTCGTTGGTTGCAAGACCAGGTCACCGGGCTCGCCGACCTGCGCACTCTGCGCATGATCGGCTTGATGCATCCGCTTTATTTAAGCTAGGCGGCGCCTATGCGTTGGCACTCGGACGGGCGTGACAGCGATCGTACCAGGCACCGATATTTTTCAGATCACGGTTCAGCGGCTGACCGACTTGCTCGCCAAAGGCTAAGAAGGTCGAGAGCAGAATATCCGCCAGCGTAAAACGATCGCCCGCGAGATAGTCCCGGCCTGAAATCTCGTTGTCGAGCCAGGCAAGTTTATCTTGCACACAGGCTTTCAACCCATCGGCAGCCTCAGGAAGACAGCGCATTCGATCCTGAAAGATGGGCAGGCCTTCAGCAAACCGGAATCCGTTGGCGAGGGGCTCGCAGATATTAAGGTCGGCCCAGCGCGTCCAGCGGCGAACTTGCGCGCGCGCTTCGGGCGTCGCGCCCATTAAAGGCTCACCTGGCTGGCTTTCGTCTAGGTATTCGCAGATCACGGTGATCTCGGTTAGCAAAGCTCCATCATCCAGCTGCAATGCCGGAAGCTGCCCTGCTGGGTTCACACTGAGATAGTCGGACTGGCGGTTGATACCGGCCATGATGTCGACCTCTTCCATAGCCAGCTCAATACCGCGCTCGGCCATAAAGGTTCGCACCACTTGCGGGTTTGGCCCGATCGAGTTGTAGAGTTTCATAGTGCCCTCCCGGTTTGATTAGAAATTCACGCGGTTCGATACGGTCCCATCAACGATGAGGTTCGACCCTGTGGTGTAAGAGGATCGCGGGCTCGCTAGAAACACTGCGGCATCGGCAATTTCTTGAGGGGTGGCGCAGCGCCCAGTGGGGTTTCTAGACACCGCCTGCTCGAAGAATTCGGGCATGTTCTGTTCGACCATGTGCCAAACACCACCTTCGAAACACACCATTCCTGGAGAGACGACATTGGTCCGGATCCTGCGTTTTGCGTGCTGGCGCGCCAGGCCTTTTGCCATATGGATCAGAGCCGCTTTGATCGGGCCATAGGAGCCCGCATTATCAGCGACGGCGGCTGAAATAGACGCGATAATTACGAAGGCTGCATCGCCTTTTTCGTCGGCGGCTTTTCCTAAAAAAGGCTCTGCCGCTTCGAACGCATTGACCGCGCCCAAGACGTCGAGATTGAAGTTCTGTTTCCAGGACGTTTCGTCATTGCCCTGCGCCATCGCGCCAGCATTTGAGACCAGGATGTCGATTCCGCCGAGCTCCTCGCCAGTGGATGTAATCCAGGCTTTTAGCGCCGCGCCATCGGTGACATCGACGGAACCGCCAGTAGCGTTCACGCCTTTCTCTTTAAGCGCAGATACCGCCGCCGCGATCTGATCAGCATTGCGGGCGCAGATCGCAACATTCGCGCCTTCATCCGCGAGCGTGTCGGCGATGGCGCGGCCGATGCCGCGCGTTCCACCTAGGATGACGGCATTCTTGCCTTTCAGGTTTAAGTCCATTCTTCGCTCCGATATCTAACTTTGAACGTATCGGAGCATACTCGCGGCATTGCGCCAATGCGGGTCGTCGCGAGAGGGGGCTGGCGGTTTGCCCGTGTTTGACCTATATCGCCTCCTCCAGACGGCTGGGCAGTCGCTGTCTCCGACTTTATCGGGGATGGAGGAAAGTCCGGGCTCCATGGAGACATGGCGGTGGATAACGTCCACCCGGCGCAAGCCGAGGGAAAGTGCCACAGAAAGCAAACCGCCTCGAACCTGGTTCGGGGTAAGGGTGAAAGGGTGGGGTAAGAGCCCACCGGGGCTTCGGTGACGCGGCCCGCATGGTAAACCCCGCCAGGAGCAAGACCGAATAGGGGGCGTATATGGGCCGTCTTCAGCCTACGCCCCGGGTGTGTCGCACCAGGCGCGCAGCAATGCACGTCGCAGAGGAATGACTGCTGAACCCGCAAGGGGGAACAGAACCCGGCTTACAGGCCGTCTGGACTTTTAACGACAGCGCCCGAAGCGATCCGGCGAGGCCCCAGGGCCGCCAGTAAGTCCTGGTGGGTTTTCCCAATTTGTGCCGCGTCCTCCCGCGCGTCCTGGAGGATTGTCATCGCGGTCATACCAGCATTTCGCAGTTTGGTTCCACCAGCCAAGATTGGCGTGCCAGTAGCCGAATTTCGGGTGATAATAGTAACCGGCGCTCCTTGAGGTGAAACGCACTTGTTTGCCGCGAACGACGACCACGCGGCGGTCCGGACTTGCGCCGGGGCCGCCAACGGGGCCGGGGGGATTTTCCCAGTTCGTCCCTGGCCCGCCAGCTCGGCCAGGCGGGTTATCGTCACGATCATGCGCGCAAGCGGTAGGCAGGCCAGCGATCATCAAGATCAAAGCGGAAGCGATGCTGCGTTTCATTTGAATACCTCATTTTATTGTATGAGGTGAAACGTGCCGAAACAGATAATCCGTCGATCCTCCTAGCTTACCCTTTGCAGTTCTGCGTCTTTTCCATCACGCCGAGCTGGTCCACACGGCCCGTGCTATTATCGACGTCAAAGTAGATATTGCCATAATCATAGACGGTGCTGTCGGCTTTTGACACGACGCAATCGGGAACGCCGAACACGGCGCGGGTGGTGATCTGTTCCGCGCCGGTTGATATGCCCTCGGCGGTGCGAAAGCGGCCATCTTGAACGATAATCCAATAGACCTCGTCATGCGCGCCAACGGTCAAACCGTCAAAGACATAAGTGGTCGCCGAGGTGCCGCGCATAGGTATGGTCTGCCGAGGTACGCCTTTTAGCGCCAATAGCTGATCGAGTGGCATTCCGATTTCAACATCGCCGACCCGCTCACCGGGTACGATTTGATTGTCATTAAGCGTCAGCGGTGAGCTTGCGCAGCTGCTGAGCAAGCCGAGGCTCGCAATGAAGGCGGTAAGTTTAATTGATGTCATACTGAGACGGTCTCGATTGGCCGCCCCCGCAGCACTGCGGCGCTAATTCACTGGAATAAGGCGGTTTTGTCGAGACGCTGTGACGTGAACTCTCTGTCAGGTTTAACGCCTATGTGGCTGCCACCGTCACATCGCCCCAAACGATGAAATGCGGATTGTCATAGCCGCGCGCCTTTTTGCCATACAGCAAAGGCGAGCCATCCGCTTCGGTAACGGTTGCGCCAGCGGCCTCTGCAACGGCTTGCCCGGCAGCGGTGTCCCACTCCATCGTCCGACCAAGACGCGGGTACAGATCGGCTTCGCCCGCCGCGATTAGACAGAATTTGAGGGATGATCCTGCCGAGATGATCTCGCCAATATTTTGCGTCTCAAGAAAGGCGCTGGTTTCGTCGCTGCGGTGGGATTTCGACGCAATAGCTGTCAGGCCAGCCTCGGGTATGCGCCGAATTTTTAGCGGTGCGCGCGCGTCTTCTGGCGGCACAGGTGCGCCGGGTTCTACGGTCGCTTGCCAGGCCGAAAACCGGTTATTGGCAACGAAGAGGCGGTTCAGCGCAGGTGCATAGACTACGCCCATGACCGGGACACCGTTTTCGATGATCCCGATATTCACCGTGAACTCGCCGCGCTTGTTGATGAATTCTTTGGTGCCGTCGAGCGGATCGACCAGCGCGAACCGGCTGCCATGCTCAGGAATGTTTCCCGCCGCGACAGATTCCTCTGCGATGACGGGCAAGTCCGGGTCAGCCTTCGCGAGTGCCGCCAGGATTAAAGCCTCAGCCTTCTCGTCCGCCTCTGTCACTGGCGAGCTGTCATCCTTGCGGTCTACATTAAAATCAGTCGCATAGACCTGCATGATTAGGTGTCCAGCATCCAAAGCGATGCGTGCGAGAATGTCTCCGTTGAGGCTCATGAAACGTGTCTTTCCTGCAGAGGGGCGAGGAGGGGGTCCGCTGCCAAAATGCGGTGTGCTGTGCTGATCGTGTCAAATGCTTGTTGGCTGTCGCCGAGGCGTAGGGCGTTCGGGTCGGCAATACCGGCAAGGAAGGCGGACAGGGCAACGAGGGCGCCATTTGAGGACTCAAACCGATCAACGGTTTCGTGCCGCGGCGTCGACCCATCCGTCCGGGCGGAAATCAGCGCCTCTTGGCCAAATCTCTGATCTTCGGTGTTTAGCCCCTCAAGCCAGAGATAACCGCGCTCATAACCTAGCTCGAGCCGGAAGGTTGGCCGCCATTGCGTTGTCGAGATGTGCAGGCTGGCCAGCGTTCCAGTATGAGTGCGGAGCGTTGCTAGGATATTGCTCTCTGAGCCGATCTGCTCGGTACGATCGAGATCAGAAAATCCGCTTACGTCCTGAAACGGACCGGCGAAGGCTTGCATGATATCGATCATTTCGGCGCCGAGACCGAAGATCGGATGATCACCCTCGTCACGGTCCGCTACGCCGCACACGCCGCGCATTGTGAGCAAACTGCCGAACTCGCCGGTGCTGATTTTCGCGAGCGCTGTCGAAACGGAGTCGTGGTGGCGGGCGGTAAACCCAAACTGTACGCGCGCGCCTGGCGCATTTTGCTCGCAGCGCCGAATTTCGACCATTTCTTCAACGGAGAGCGGGACCGGATGGGTGCTATAAACGGGCCATGGGCCAGAAAGGGCCGCATCGATCCAGGTGCGAAGGTCAGATTGTGCCCCAGCCAAGACGATCGCGTCCAGCGACTCAGATTGCATCGCACTGCGCAGCGTCTGAAGGCCTTCCTCATCACATGCGACATCAAGTGCGAAAGCGGCCACCTGGCCAGCTTCTGATAATGTATTCAGGGCGATATGGTGGTCTGAATCGAGTTGGTCGGCACCAATCACGGCAATGCGGATTTGCGACATACTCAACCGGGCTCCTACAGCGCTGGACAGCGATAGCGGGTTGGGGGGGCGATCACAAGCGCGTTGCTCAGACCTTGCACAAGATTGTTAGACTGCACCCTAAGGTGCAAGCGCTTTCAAAAGCGCAGACGCCTGCGTCTTGGAAAAGCCCTCGGGCAAAGGCGCTCGCATAATCATAATTCGCGACCAGAGCTGGCCCGTGAGAACATCCACCGCTTGGTCCAAATCATAATCGCGGCGTACCACGTTCTTCGCCGCAATTTCCGCCAAAATCAGCCGGAGCGGCGCGCGGACATGCTCTTTCATCCAGTTGCGCCAGGTTTCACCGGCATCTTTGTCATCACTGGCTGCAATCATCGCGGTGCGCAGGACAGCATGGCCAGAGCCCAGCCGCGTCGTCTCTTCCAATGGTTGTACCAAAGCGGCAATCCGCTCAATCGGATCACGACCAAGCTTTGAGGCCGTAGGAACAAGCTCTACGGCAGCTTCGATACACATGTTTCCAATCGCGGGCCACCAGCGATAAATGGTCTGTTTGGATGCTTTTGCTTTGCGTGAGACCTTATCGACACTGAACTTACGCCAGCCATTTTCAGCCATTTCTTCGCGGGTCGCTTGCAAAATAGCCGCGCGGGACTCTTCGCTGCTGCGTTGGCCTTTTTTGGGCTTTAGTTTTGTATCAGTCATGGCAGCCGTTTCATTGAATTAGTTGTCGTTTTGCTATCACGGAACGAACCGTTTGTCTTTTCGGTAATGCAAGATAAGTGCAATTCTTTGAGTCTGTCCCAAATTGACCCGCTGGGACCTCGATCGCACTTGGGTAGAAACCAGCGTCCACATAAAAAAAGCGATGAAAACGGCCTCGGCCCCTTAAAATCTATGGGTTCTTTCGGCGCATAGCTTATATAGGGGTCATCCAGGAATTCGTTTGATCTAGGACACGCTGTGGACGTTGCACTTTCGACCCTTCTTTCGCCCATAATCCTATTTTTTGCACTTGGAATGGTCGCCGCGTTGTTGCGATCACAGATGAGTGTTCCGGAAGCGATCGCCAAAGGCATGGCGATATACCTCATGATGGCGATAGGCCTCAAGGGCGGGGTCGAAATGTCGAAAAACCCGCTCACGACTGACGTTCTGTTGGTCCTGTTAGCAGGTATCATCCTGTCTTTTCTGATCCCGATCATCGCATTTGTATTTCTTCGGCTTTCAACCAAGCTCGATCGTGTCGATGCGGCAGCAACAGCAGCGCATTATGGATCGATCTCAATCGTGACGTTTGTGGCGGCGACAGAGGCCGTACGCTTGTCTGGCTTAGACAGTAGCGGGCATCTGGTTGCGGTCGCAGCGCTGATGGAAACGCCGGCGATCATAACAGCGCTTTTTTTGGCGTCGCGCGGTGGCGGGTCGCGGAGCCAGCCGGTGGCAGGGTCTGAACAAGGCGAATTGGTGCGCGAAGTGTTTCTGAACGCGTCGATAGTGGTTTTGGTCGGGGCGCTCGCGATTGGGTGGATCGCTGGGGAAGAGGGAACCGCATCGGTTCAGCCTTTCTTTGTCGATTTGTTCCAGGGGGTCTTGTGCCTATTCCTGCTCGATATGGGGCTGTCAGCCGGACGCGGCCTTCGCCAAGGCTGGCGCCAACTCAGCTTCGCAACCGTTGGATTTGGCATCTACATGCCGCTCATTTCTTCGCTGATAGCGGCGGGTTTTGCTTTCGCATTGGGCATGCCAGCTGGTGATGCGGCTTTGCTGATCACCTTGACGGCGTCAGCGTCTTACATCGCTGTGCCAGCCGCCATGCGGCTTGCATTGCCAGAGGCGAAGCCATCGATCTATCTGACGCTTTCTTTGGGCGTGACCTTTCCATTTAATGTCACGATCGGTATCCCGATTTACATCTATCTGGCGCTACTCATTACAGGACAGGGGTGATCTATGGAGAAGCATCTACGCATCGAGCTGATCATCGAACGGATGGCGCATAAACGCGCCTGTCGCGTCTTAGAGACCGCTGGGATGACAGGATACACCGTGCTTCCAGCAATGGCTGGATATGGCAATTCTAAGCGCTGGAACCGTGACACCGATCTTTCGGCAAGCGGTGACATGGTGGTCATTATCTCGATTGGCGACGAGGAAAAGGTTCGCCCCGTCATGGATGAGATTGGCAACCTACTGGGCGCGCATATTGGCGTCGTAACGGTCACCGAGGTCGAAGTGCTTCGACCTAACCGCTTTTAGAACGACTTATTTGCTGCCGCGCTGAACCGCTTCAGCGATCAGCTCGCGTGCCTTTTCAACACCAGACCAACCTTCAACTTGGCTCCACTTGCCTGTCTCGAGGTCTTTATAGTGGGTGAAGAAGTGCGTGATCTTCTGGACCAGAATGTCCGGCAGGTCGTGATAAGTCGCGATCTTATCGTAGTATGCAGTGAGCTTTGGATGCGGCACCGCCAGGATCTTCTCGTCCGGGCCTTTGTCGTCCGTCATCATGAGGACACCAACCGGGCGGGCGCGAACCACGCTGCCTGGGACCAACGGGCGATTGCCGACGACCATCACGTCAATCGGGTCTCCATCGAGGCTCAATGTGTGGGGGACAAATCCATAATTACAGGGATAGCGCATCTCGGTGTAAAGGTAGCGGTCAACGAACATCGCCCCCGATGCTTTGTCGATTTCATACTTGATCGGATCGCCGCCGAGCGGGACTTCTATGATCACATTGAGATCGTCAGGTGGGTTCTGGCCTGCAATGATTTTGGAGATGTCCATGGGAGGATGCCTTTAACTATGCACTAAGTTGCGGAGCCCGTGCAGGATCACGGCCAACACGTCAAGCGGTCATAAAGTCTTGGCCTCAGTTGTCTGCAGTGCTTTAGTCGTATGCAGTAGTAAGAGTGTGAGACAAAAAATGAAATTGCTCGAGAAATCTGCGTGTTGCGCGGTCCTAGCTCTAGGAGTGGCTCTGCCTGCCTTGGCGCAAGACATGCGATCCGCCTCTGAAAAAGTTGTGGCATGTCAGGAGATTCCGGACTCGCTAGAGCGGTTAGCCTGTTTCGAGACCGCAGCAGCGGAATTGTCGACCATTCTGGCAGCCCCAGCACCTGCAGTGATCGCTGAACCAAACGTCCCGGCTGCGCCAGCTATAGCCGAGGCAGCGACCGATGCGCCGGCCCCGATTCAGCAGGCGGCTGTAGATACAGAAGCAGATCCGAACGTCCCGCGGTCTAGCCTTCCGTCTTGGATCCCACGAATCACGTTCGGTAGCGACCGCGAGGTCGAAAAAGAGCCAGATAAGTTCACAACGACACTGACCCGAATCCAACGCAACAAATTGGGCCGTCACTTCTTCACAACGGCAGAGGGCCATGTTTGGCGCCAAATCCAGATCGAAGAAATTCGGGCGCCGAAATCGCTGCCAGCAGAAGTGATTCTGTCTCAGAACATTATGGGCGGGCTGCGCCTCGAAATCGTTGAGTCTAAACGCAGCTATGGGGTCCTGCGGGTCGAGTAGCTCTAGCCCGCGACCAGCGCGTAATTAAAACTCACCGAAACTCGGGCTTCTTCGGTTTGGCTGGCGAGCACTTCGTGACGAAGCCAGCTGTCCCACATTAAGATGTCGCCTGGCTCGGGTGTGCGATAGATAAAGCGCGTCATGGCTTCAGGCACGTCAGCTTTCAGGGGCGGCGCAGCCATCATCATTGGCAGCCGCGGATCTTCGAATTTGATCCGACCGGAGCCTTCCGGCATAGCGACATAGCACGTCCCAGAGATGACACTGTTCGGATGGATGTGGCCGGAATGATGGCCACCTTCGCCAAGAATATTCACCCAAAAACTGTCGCACTTTAGCTTAGCGGTCCCAAGATCCCAATACCGCGCCTTGGCAAAGGCATAGGCCAGCGCGTCGAGCTGTTTCACAAGTTCGGCAAAAGCTGGTGCGCGTTCCGGGAGGTCGTCGAGCGAGGCGTATGATGTGTATCCCGGGTATCCCTCGCGCTCGCACCAGTCATGCCCAGCCGTATCGCCGTCTTCGATCATCCAGCATGCTTCAGATAGATCCTGAAGCAATTCAGCATCGGAGAGGTGGTCATGTTGGATAGACGTCGCGAAGAGGGAAGTTGACTGCATGCTGCTCTCTTACGGGTGAATTCTGAAGTAGCAACCAAAAGCGAACCTATTCGCTGCAAACGGCATCAGCACCAAACCGAACGTCCAATAAGTCTTTCTGAGGTCTAAGCTTGTCGTGTGGGCCACGGATCGCGTATTGGAACTGGCACAAGAGATCGATCCATTGGGAGCTATCAGAATGACTGATCGAACCTACGAACCGATGACGCGGGCAGAAGTTGTGGCCGCGCAAAGAGCATGGGCCAAATATGTCACCGAACAAGACGTTGAAAAGCTTTTAGGGCTGTACGATTTCGGGGCGCCAGATGAACCGCTTTTGTTTAAGCCAACCCTGGCGGATGTGATCCGCTTAGACCGCGCGGGGGCCAAGTCCTACTTTGTCGGCGGAGATCCAGAATTTCCACACGATCACGGGTTTCTCAATCGAGGATGGAGGCATGTGGAATTCCAAAGCGCTGTCGGTCCGATCCTGAAAGCGGGCGGGCTCGGCTACAAAGATATGGGCCATTACACGTTTATCGATGGCGACGGTAATGCGACTCGTGCTGACTACACATTTGCCTATCACAAGCTTGATGGCCGTGTGCTGATCTCACTGCACCACTCTTCGCTGACCTGGTTACCACCGGTCGACGGTTGATCCGTTCGTTTTTTGGAACGCTTGCAAAGTCGAAGGGCTAAAAGCCCCTCGGCTACATCTGCATTGTCCAGCCTTCGACGCCCATTGCTGCCTGACGCACAGCTTCAGACATGGTTGGGTGCGCGTGACAGGTTCGGGCGACATCCTCTGATGATGCGCCAAATTCCATCGCGATCGCGATTTCGTGGATCATCTCACCGACGCCCACGCCAATCATGTGCGCGCCGAGGATTTTATCCGTGCCTTCTTCGGCCAAGATTTTTACGAATCCGGTTGTCTCATGATTGGTGCGTGCACGGGAATTCGCCATGAAGGGGAACTTGCCCTTCTTATACTTGATGCCCGCTTCTTTGAGTTGCTCTTCAGTCTTACCGATCGATGCGATTTCGGGATTGGTGTACACAACACCGGGCACCAAATCATAGTCGACATGTCCGGCTTTACCGGCAATTAGTTCCGCAACGGCAGCGCCGTCATCTTCGGCTTTGTGGGCCAGCATCGGTCCAGCGATACAGTCGCCAATTGCCCAGACGCCAGGCGCGACTTTGAAATGATCCGTCGTTTCGATGACACCGCGCTTGTCGGTTTTGCCGCCGACAGCTTCAAGGCCGAGCCCTTCGGTGTACGGGCGGCGGCCAACCGCAACGATGACAATATCAGCGTCGAGCGTTTCAGCTTCACCACCTGCAGCAGGTTCCATGGTCAGTTTCAACTTGGTTTTGAGCTTTTCAACACTGGTTACTTTCGTGCCGAGCTTGAAGTTGAGGCCTTGCTTCTTAAACGTGCGCTGCGCCTCTTTGGCGATTTCATTGTCAGTGCCCGGCAAGATGCGGTCGAGATACTCGATCACGGTGACTTCTGAACCTAGCCGAGACCACACGCAGCCCATTTCAAGACCAATTACGCCTGCGCCGATCAGCACCAGTTTTTTCGGAATCGCTTTCAGGCTAAGCGCGCCAACATTAGACACGATGCGCTCTTCGTCGATTTCGATGCCTGGTAGCGTCGATGGCTCTGATCCGGTCGCGATAACGATATTCTTGGCTGAGAGGGTTTGCTTCGTGCCATCCGCTGCCGTCACTTCGACCTGGCCAGGACCCGTGATCCTGCCTTTGCCTTTAACGTGGTCGACTTTGTTCTTTTTCAGCAGAAACGCGACGCCCTTTGTGAGACCATCCACTGCATCGGCTTTTTGCGCCATCATTTGGGGCAAATCGATTTCCAGTTTGCCAGTTTTGATTCCCATGCTGGCAAAATCGTTCTGCGCAGCTGCATAATACTCTGAAGCGTGCAAAAGGGCTTTCGATGGAATGCAGCCAACATTGAGGCATGTCCCACCAAGCGTTTCATTCTTTTCGATACAGGCTGTTTTCAGCCCCAATTGTCCTGCGCGAATTGCACAATTGTAGCCGCCTGGGCCACCGCCGATGATTACGACGTCATAGGTCTCTGCCATGGGATATTTTGCCTGTTTCAGCTCGCCATTAGAATGTGGCGGCAACCTAGTGTCGTCGTCGGCAATTGCAATCTAAGAAACGACCTAAGCGCGACGTAATGTCAGAATAAGAACAGATAGCGCGACCGCAGCAAGGCCAAAGATCACTTCATCCAGCCACAAGCCGGAATCGGCGCCCGATGCCGCCATAAGCCCGCCCAGAACTGCAAACAGGATAGATCCGACTGTCGCAATCAACCCGCCTGACTTGAGGTTCAGGACAACCAAAGTGCCGCCAACGAACATCATGGCTGCGCTGACAATACGGATGATGCTGGTCGGTGGGTTGAAAAGCGCATTTGAGAGATCGCTGCCACGCTCAACAATTGTCATAACGGGGTGAATCCCACCCCATCCCAGCCATAGGCCGAGGCAAAGCATCACAATTCCTGCCAGTTGTCTCAGCATGTGGTTTCTCCTGGAGACTCTAATTGTGACGGATTTGTCATCCAATTGCAAACAAACGGACAATCAGGCGAGACGTTTTAGGGGCAGCTTTGTGGCAGATTATGGGCGGCGCTGTCGGGCGCGCATTTTTCGCCCTTCAGCAGCAAAGTGGGCGCGTTGCCGGGCAATCGCCGCTGGAACCGGTCGACGGTGTCGAACTTGGCGCTCGGTGGATTGGGCAGGGTCTGCCTGGGCTTGTACATATATGACTTGCTGGCCATTTGGTGTCTCTGCGGTGATTTCAGGGCTTGGCGCGCTTTTGCGGCAGAGCTCCCAAACAGCGACGCCCAGTAGAACGGCGCCTGCTGCCGCGCCCGCGACAGCGCCTTCTCCAGCGCTTGGATCTTGCCACCAACCAGGTTCAAAATCGACCAGAAAGACGCAAGGAAAGCCAGCGATCACGCCCATAAAGTACCAGAGGCGGGCAGCACGTTGCTTGTTCCCCAGGCTCAGCGCCGAGGCGTACAAACATAGTGCGGCCAGGAAATAGGGCGCGCCATAGACGATCCCAAGCTCTCGCCAATCGATTCCGCTGAGGCCGGCCATCGCATCATCTTCGAGCATAAAGCCAGCCAGCATCATAAGGCTTGGCCACCGGATTGCGGCCATCGCACCGAAAGCGAAGGCGATCGCGTACAACGCAATTAATAGAGCAATCAGTCGTCGTGGCATATTTTCTTAATAGGCCAGTAAAATTGATATGCGATGAACATGGTCGAAGGGATTTGAGCTATGTTCCGACAAAGTCCACCACAAGTGCCGATGGCGCTGATGTTTGGCGGGGTTATTCCGTTTGCCTCGTCAGCGGGCGCCATGTTTGTTTTCCGCGACGATTTGGCGATGATGAATCTCGCTGCGCTCTGGTTGCTGGTCTATTCCGCGATCATCTTGAGCTTTCTTGGCGGGGTGCGCTGGGGCGCTGAAATTGCAAAGCGGGAACGCCCTCGCTTTGCTGAGCTTGGGCCGTCTGTTTTAGGGGCGCTTGTTGGTTGGGGCATGGTCATGGCTGGCTTTCAGCACGGCATGCAAACCTGGCTCTTTGCCGGAATGGGCGCAGCTTTGACTCTTCACTATCTGTATGACGGGATCTCGCCAGAGCTTCCGCTTTGGTATCGCCGCATGCGGCTTTGGCCGACGCTTGGCGCGGTGTTCTCGCTCGCCTTTGCGTATTTCCTACTTACTCAGCAGGGATAGCCATTCTTTGCTTTGGGAGGCTGATCCCTGCGGCGCGAAAGCTCATGGCTGCGAGACCGAGTGAGATCAAGGCATTCCAACCGGCCATTGAAAGCCCATAGCGGCCTTTCCACGGATCGTCTGTGCAGGAAGGCGCCCCTTGCCGGGCATTGAGGTTGGTCAGGTCGATCGCATCCATATCAACCAGGTTCGCCGTGCATCCGCTCGGGGCTGGCCAGAATTTATACTCCACGCCCGCATGATAAGCGGCAACGACTGCGCCGGTCAGGAAGACCAAGCCGAGCATAATATTGAACGCGAGGATGAATCTCGGGTTCTGGCGGATCTGCCAGAGTATGAGCGCCGTCATCGTCATCGCAACCACGGCCCAATACACCTCTCGTTGGCGCAAACAGAGCGGGCACGGCAACAACAGCGCAAACGACTCAAACGCATGTGCTGCGCCAAGCATGGCGAGGGATACAGCCAGCGCCATAACTGGCCATCGCCATGTTTGTAAAAAGGGATCAATCCGCTCTAGCATGCGCCCTAAAATCGGTCGGCAGCGAGAAAGAGTCCATGCGGCAACGGGGCACGGGGCTTTAAGATTCTGTCACTTACAACTTATGCGCGACCTAGAAGGGTCCGTATGAGATCCGTTGCGGCATCAAATCCGAACGCGGCGGCCGTAACGAGCAGGCTTACCCAAGCTATACCGATCAGCATGCCAAGGATCACCAGCCGTCCGTCGCGCGACATCAATCCGAAGGCGACAATCGCGACCCCGATGCCGGGAACAGTGTTCGTACTCGGCAGCGGCACCAGGATTGAGGCACAAAACACGGTCAAGAAGAGCGCAATTACGCGCTCGCTCTTCTTGCCGGTGAGCCAAGTCAAGCTTGGTTTGGAAATCCGTTCCAGCCAACCAAACCATTTGCGTCCAAAGCCTGACATCCGGGTGAGCCCGGCTTTGTCGATTTTTCGCGCGCCAAATTTTTCAGGCAGCCAAGGTTCATTTCGCCCTGCCAGCATTTGCAGGGTCAGCGCCATCATCGGCAGAGAGACGATTTGCGGCACTAGATACAGAAAAGGTATCGCGCAGGGCAGGGCGAGCAAGAAAAGTGCGGCACCGAAGGCTCGTTCGTCCAACCGATCTAGAATATAGTGCAGGCTGAAGCCCTCTTCAGGTGCTTCAGATGCCATCGCTTCAAGCGATTGCAGAAAAGTGCGTTGCGGCTGGCTCATCTCAGTCATCGCCGCTTCCCTAGCGAGCTTTGTGCCAACCGCAAAGTGGAGATTGGCGACAAAGCTGGGCTGAAGCTGAAGCTGAAGCTGAAGCCTTAGCTGGATTTATCATACCCCCACGCTGGCAATCACCGTTCAGCGTCTGAGCGCATGAACGAGTTTATCCGCAGTTTGCGGCTTTCACGGGAAAGCGAGATGCTGAAAGTCGCAAAGGAAACCGCTGTTTGAGCTTGATATAGAACTAGCCTTGTGCGAAGCGGTCTCGCTGATTGCCGGAGTGGCGAAATGGTAGACGCAGGGGATTCAAAATCCCCCGGTGGCAACACCGTGTCGGTTCGAATCCGACCTCCGGTACCAAGGCAATCTGTTTCACTTGGTCGCTTAAGACCAATGTCGAACTGGATTTGTGGTTGGTTTCTGGACAGAGTGTCGATCAATCGGCAGGATTCACTTCATGAAGCACCATATTATGATCGCGCTCGGGCTGCTGATGGCGGTCATTTTTTCGTATCGGATGGCGAATGCGCTGCTGGCGCCTGGCATGGGTGTTTCTGAACTTTACCTCTTGGGCGGCATCGTGATCGCAGCCTTTTTGATCTTTGGCGGCCTGAAAGAGCGTCGGCGTGTGCGCGAAGAGGCGCAAAATCAAGATCTTTAGACCAAAGTCGGTCTCCACAATTGCCAAACTCTGAGTCACCCTGAAGCTGCGGTAAAAATACCGTCCAAGATAATCAGGGAGGACCCGAACGTGTCCAAGAACAATCATATAGACGCGAAAGGCTATTGGGCGGCCACGATCCGCTTGACGCTCAGCTTGCTCGCGATCTGGTTTGTCGTCTCGTATGGAGCCGGCATTCTTTTCAGAGATTTCCTAGATCAGTTCGCCATTGGTGGTGCGCCACTGGGCTTCTGGTTCGCACAGCAGGGGTCGATCTACGTCTTTGTCGGCTTGATTTTCTATTATTGCTGGGCGATGGCGCGGCTTGAGCGCAAATTCGGCGTGGAGGGCTAGACCGATGGACTGGACCCTTTTCTTCGTCATTACGACTTTTGCGCTTTATATCGGTATCGCGATTTGGGCGCGGGCTGGCTCGACAGATGATTTCTATGTCGCGGGCCATGATGTTCACCCGACCGTAAATGGCATGGCGACGGCCGCCGACTGGATGTCGGCCGCGTCTTTCCTCTCCATGGCGGGTCTTATTGCCTTCCTGGGATATGGTGGCTCGGTCTACCTGATGGGCTGGACCGGCGGTTATGTCCTGCTGGCTGTCCTGTTGGCGCCCTTCTTGCGCGAGTTTGGCAAGTTCACTGTGCCTGATTTTGTTGGCGACCGGTATTATTCAGATGTCGCCCGGATCATTGCTGTGATCTGCGCCCTGTTTGTGTCATTCACCTATATTGCCGGGCAAATGAAGGGCGTTGGTGTGGCGTTCTCTGGCTTCCTCGGCGTTGATTTCAATGTCGGCATCGTGATTGGCATGGTCATCGTCTTCTTCTACGCCGTGCTCGGCGGTATGAAGGGCGTGACCTATACGCAGGTTGCTCAGTATTGCGTTCTGATCTTTGCCTATACGGTGCCAGCGATCTTTATGTCGCTGATCATTACCGGCAACCCGATCCCGCAACTTGGATTCATCAGCAACGCTGCAGGCGAAGACATATCGATGCTGCAAAAGCTCAACGGCGTCGTTACCGATCTCGGCTTTCAAGAATACACGCAAACCAATAAATCCATGTTTGATGTTTTTGCGATCACCGGGGCTCTGATGTTCGGTACGGCAGGCTTGCCGCACGTGATCATTCGCTTTTTCACGGTGCCGAGCGCGAAAGCTGCGCGTTACTCTGCCGGCTGGGCGCTGATCTTTATTGCGGCTCTATACACAACGGCTCCGGCGGTTGGTGCGTTCGCGCGGATCAATTTCATCGATACCGTCAATGAGGCGACTTATATTCAGGACGGCGAGGATTATGAAGCGCGCGCCGCTGAGATTGAAGCGTCTGGCGGTAAGCCTGTCCCGACTTGGTACAAGACTTGGGAAAAGACCGGCTTGCTCGAATATGAGGATAAGAATGGCGACGGCGTCATGCAGTATCGCGGGCCAAATGCGCCTGATGGTGTTGAGAATGAGGTTAATCCAAACCGAGACATCTTCGTGCTGGCGAATCCTCAGATCGCACAGCTGCCAGCTTGGGTCATTGGCCTTGTGGTGGCAGGCGGCTTGGCTGCGGCGCTGTCGACGGCAGCTGGCTTGTTGATGGTCATCTCATCTGCGGTCAGCCACGACATCTGCCGCCGGACCTTGTTCAAGGACATGGATGATAAAACCGAGCTTCGTGTTGCTCGAGGCGCAGCAGCCGGGGCCGTCGTTGCGGCGGGGCTGCTCGGGATCTTCTCGGCACAGCTCGGCTTTGTGGCGCAAGTGGTTGCGTTCGCATTTGGTCTTGCCTCGGCATCTCTGTTCCCAGTGATCTTCCTCGGAATTTTCTGGAAACGGATGAACAAAGAGGGCGCGATCGTCGCCATGGTATTCGGCTTGATTTCGACTTTTGCTTACATCGTCTACTTCAAGTTTGGCGGCGGTACGCCGGACCAGTACTTGTTCGGTGTGTCACCAGAAGGCATTGGGTTCGTCTTCATGTGGGTCTCAGGCGGCTTGGGCATCGCGACAGCCCTCGCAACTTCAGCGCCCCCGCAGGATATTCAAGATCTGGTCGAAGATATCCGCGTCCCTGGCACGCGTCAGCCTCACGGTCTTGCGGATGAGGGCATGGCGCCGTCGCCAGTGGTGCCGGCAGAATAAGCCTCCCGGGCTAAACTTGATGGGGCGGTCTTACGGGCCGCCCCGTTTTTTTGAGGCTCTACGACTTTTGCCGCAATTGGTTTCGACTCTGAGTGAGAGCATGATAGCGTCAGGAGATGTCTATGCCAGCTTGGCTAATCGTTGCGAGCGTTGTGCTTTATATGGCGCTATTGTTTGGGATCGCGTGGCGGCGCGATAAGCAAGCAACACAGCCAGGTTTCTCGCAGAGCCCGATCATATATGCGCTTGCGATCGCCGTTTACTGTACGTCTTGGACCTTTTTTGGCGCTGTCGGCACGGCCGCTTCAAGCGGATGGGACTATCTGCCAATCTATCTCGGACCGGCTTTGGTGTTCTTGCTCTTGCCGGGGCTGCTCAAACGGATCGGGAATGTCGCCGAGCGCGAGGGAGTGACGTCCCTCTCAGACTTTTTGGCGTCGCGATACGGCAAGAGCCGCACGATTGGGGCATTGGTCGCGGGCGGCGCGGTCGTCGGCAGTCTTCCTTATATTGCCCTGCAGCTGAAGTCGGTCGGGATGAGCGTCCAAGCGTTGTTAAAACCAGCTGGCGAGCTGCCGCCGCAAAGCGGGGCGGAATCAGTCTTGATTACGGCCATTGGCCTCGCCCTGTTCGCGATCCTATTCGGGGCGCGGCATTCAGACCTTACAAGGCACAATGCGGGGCTGATGCGCGTCCTGGCCTTTGAAGCGATCATCAAGCTGCTCGCCCTTATCGCTGTGGCGGTCTTGTCGCTCAGCTTGATTGGCTCGCCGTCGATTGAGCGCATTCCAGACGTTGCAGAGGTATTTCCGGCAGATCTTTCAGCGCGCTTTGTCACGATTACCTTGCTTTCCATGGCGGCAATCATTTGTTTGCCGCGGCAATTCCATGTTGGTTTCATCGAGCGCAGAACAGGACGCGACATATCCGTCGCGAGGTGGCTGTTTCCGCTTTACATGCTGATCACCAGCCTCGTGGTTATTCCGATTACGCTCGCTGGGGCGGGCGGATTGCCAGCTAATGTTTCAGCTGATCTCTACGTGCTTGAGCTCCCCCTGATGCATGATCAGGCATGGCTGGCCCTATTGGTCTTTTTGGGCGGGTTTTCAGCCGCCACCGGAATGGTCATCGTGGCGACCATCGCTTTGTCAAACATGGTGACGAACGAGCTGATTGTTCCGGCCTTCATGCGCTCTGGGAACTTGTCCAATATTAGCGGGGATGCGGGAGCGCGGATTTTGTCCATCCGCCGTTTCGTCATCGTTGGAATCATTTTGCTCGCCTATGGCTATTTCCGAATTGGGGGCAGCAGCGAAGCGCTGGCGCAAATTGGATTGCTGTCTTTTGCCGCGGCTGCGCAGTTTGCTCCGGCGCTTTTGGGCGCTGTTTACTGGCGCGGCGCAAAACGTGCAGGCGCCGTGTGGGGGCTGTCACTTGGCTTAGCGGCTTGGGCCTATACGCTATTTATTCCCGCCATTGTTGGACATAGCACTTTGATGCTGGTCTTGCCGACGTGGCTTGATCCATACGCATTGCTGGGACTGAGCTTTGGCGACAGTCTTGTGCATGGCGTGATTTGGAGCCTTGGCCTCAACACGCTTGGCTTCGTGGTTTCTTCGATCCGAGCGCCAGAGCGTTTGCGCGATCGCATTCAAGCGGCGGCGTTTGTCGGCGAGAATGCAAACTCGTCTGGATTGAAAGCGCCAACCCAAACCATTGCCCACCAAGTGACCCCCGATGGGTTGAAAGCGCTGGCGTCGCGATTCCTCAGCGCCGAAGCTGTGGTCCACGCGTTCGACGAAATCGCCGCTGAGCTTGGTGTTCAGACGCGCGGTTCAGAGGCGGCGGATTGGCGGTTGGTGCAACGCACGGAACGCTTACTCGCAAGCGCGCTCGGGGCTTCGTCCGCGCGCGTTGTGATGTCCTCAGCGATCGCGGGCGCAGACGTGGCGCTCGGCGACGTGCTCTCGATCTTGGATCAACACACGCAGGCCGAACGGTTCGATCGCCATATGTTGCAGTCGATGCTCGAGAATATCGAGCAAGGCATCAGCGTGGTTGATCATGAGCAGAACCTGGTGGCTTGGAACAGCGCCTATGTTGAAATGTTCGCCTATCCCGAACAATTGGTGAAGCTCGGCGAGCCCATATCCACGCTCATCCAGCACAATATCAGCACTGGCTGGATATATGGCGATCCGGCCCATGAAGCAGACCGGCGCATCGCGCATATCCGCGCTGGACGCCCTCATGCTTATGAGCGGCAGAACCCTGATGGCAGATATCTTCGAATTATCGGGAGCCCGATGCCGGGCGGTGGCTATGTCACGACCTTCACCGATATTACCGAAGACAAACGCCGAGAGCGCGCCTTAATCGAGGCGAACGAAACACTTGAGCAGCGGGTCCAAGATCGCACAAAAGACCTTCAAACCATGGCCGAAGATTTAGAGGCGGCGCGCGCAGAAGCCGAAGGCGCTAACGCTTCTAAGACGCGCTTTCTGGCGGCTGCCAGCCATGATCTCTTACAGCCGCTGAACGCCGCGCGGCTCTTTTTAGGCGCGGTCGAGCCAGGGGAGCGGCACGAAAATCAGGAACTGCTTGCGAAAGCAGACCGTGCTGTGCGGTCGGCCGACGAATTGCTCAAAGGTCTGCTCGATATCTCGCGCCTCGATCACTCAAATGTCGAGCCGAATCCACGAACCATTCCACTCGGCCCATTGTTGGAAGACCTCGCCGACGAAGCCCGTCCCATGGCGCAAGCGGTCGGGCTAGATGTCCGCGTCGCTCCGACCAATTTGAAAGTCTCAGCTGATCCTGATTTCCTTCAGAGTATCCTGCGCAATTTTATCTCCAATGCCCGCCGATACTCACAGAAAGGCGGCGTGCTGGTCGGTGCGCGGCGCGATGGCGAGGCACATGTCCGGGTTGAGGTTTGGGATACAGGCCCTGGAATTCCTGAAGATCAGAAAGAAAAACTGTTTGAAGAATTCGAACGCCTCACAGAGCAAGACAATATGGGTATTCGGGGCGCGGGCCTGGGGCTCGCGGTTGCGAGCCGAATGGCGGCGCTGATGAATACAAGGATCGATGTGCGCTCTTGGGTTGGGCGCGGAACAGTCTTTTCTGTTCGGGTCCCGCGCATGGCGTCGCGCGCCCCGTTTGAGCCGCGCGCAGCGCAGGCGCATGTATCTGGCTTGGAACAATCTATTGCCGGCCTGAACGTACTGTGTGTCGATGATGAAAGTATCATTCTTGATGGTATGCGTGCCTTGCTCGAACATTGGGGCTACCGAGTCCACACGGCCCAGACGATTGAGTCTGCACGAGGCATTCTCGAGCAGCACGCTATTAGAATCGTCTTCGCAGATTACCAGTTAAAGCAAGACATTACGGGGCTTGATCTGCTGCGGGAGATTATCTCTCACACCCCGAACATGCGCGTTTCGTTGCTAACGGCTGAGGCAACGCCTGACCTCTCAAACCGCGCCGCTGAAAGCGGGATTATGGTCTTGAGAAAACCCGCAGATCCGAATGAGATCCGGCAATTCCTGATCGAGGCCTATGATCGCAAAGCGCCCTACGCGGCTGAGTAATCGTCTAAGCCCAAGGCCGACTTATAGATCAGCAGAGCTTGCGTCCGATTATTGGCGCCAAGTTTGCGAAAGATCGCGGTCATGTGCGCTTTCACGGTGGCCTCTGAGATGCCCATTTCATACGCGATTTGTTTGTTCAAGAGGCCGTCAGATAGTCCGTTGATGACACGTCGCTGAGCTGGGGTCAGGCTCGCAACACGCTCGGCCTCATCGTCGCCATCGGCGTCAGCTGCGCCGGTTGGCGGAAACCATTCACCACCATCTAAGACAGTTGCCAGTGCCGCCGCGAGGTCTTCAAGTCCCAAACTTTTTGGTAAATAGCCTGAGGCACCAAGTGTCCTTGCTTGTTGGAAAACGCGCTCCGATTCGGTCGCAGATACGACAACGATCGGGCACGAAACACCTTCAGATTGCAGTCTCGAAAACCCATCAAACCCATTCGCATCAGCCAAGTTTAAATCAAGTAAGACAAGCTGAAAGCTGTCCTCAGCGATACATGCCTGGGCTTCTTTGATCGACCCGGCATGGGCTGCGATGGCGGTGTTTCCGCTGGCCAAAGATAGCGCCGTTTCAAGCGCATCTCGAAACAGCGGATGATCGTCCACAATTAGAGCTTTAGGCGCCGCGGCCATTGTATCCTCCCATTGCGCAATTCGCCGATTTTCAGTCTAGCGCAATCTTACCTTTAGAACGGTCTTCTACCAAATGTATTCGTAAACACCCCTAATACAAAAGTCGTAACACCAATGGCTAATAGCGGCTGAGCTGCCTTCCAGAAATACTCACCGCAGAAAAACAAAACGCGGAGGAAGGCATGCTTAAGGGACTAAAAGTCGGATTATTGGCCGGCACAGCGCTCAGCCTAACGGGACTGGCAGCTGCGGAAGGCGGAGACATCGAGGCGCGGATTGCCGCGCTCGAAGCCATGGTTGCTGAGCTCAAAGCAGAGCTTGCCGAAGAACGCGCTGATATGGACGAGGCAATTGTCCGCCTCGACAATGTTGAACGCGCGACCCCGACCGATAGAACCTTTGCGACGAATACTGGTTTCATGGTCGGCGATACGACCTTCAAGATTGCTGGCTTCATTGACGTTGATGCCCATGCCACGACGCTCAGCGATGGTGGCATCGCCTCAAACTCAATCGCTCGCGACTTCTATATCCCGAGCGCCACACCCATTGGCGGCGAGGAAACGAGCTTTACCGACATTACCGCTCAAGCGTCACGCTTTGCGGTGACTGCGCAAAAGCCTGTCGGTGATAAAACCGTGACCGGATATTTGGAGATGGATTTTCTGGGCTCGGCGCAAGGCAATGAACTTGTCTCCAATTCATACAGCCCACGGCTGAGACGCGCTTACATCGATTATGGAAATTGGCGCGTCGGTCAGGAATGGTCGACCTTTCAAAACACGTCTGCGATCCCTGAAAGTGCCAGCTTCTTGATCCTTTCAGATGGTATGGTCTTCGTTCGCCAGACCCAGATTCGCTACACCAATGGCAATTGGCAGTTTTCGGTTGAGAACCCGAACACGACCAGCCTGAATATCGGATCTCGCGATGAGAATCTGCTGCCTGACTTTGTCGCGCGCTACAATATGAAGGGCGATTTCGGTAATATCTCGATTGCTGGGATTGGGCGTCAATTGCGCGCTGACCTCGGCGCCACCGAAGAAGACACTTATGGCTTCGGGTTGAGCGTGGCTGGCCGGGTTAAAGTCGGCGAGAAAGACGATATCCGCTTTAATCTGACCGGCGGAGAAGGCATTGGACGTTATATCGGGCTCGCAGCGAGCCGTGCCACGGCTTTAGATCCAAATGGCGATCTAGAGGCGATCCCAAGCTATGGTGGCCTTGTTGCGTGGCGCCATCCATTTGGAGAAACCGCGCGTCTTAATCTTGGTTATTCAGGCCTGTTTGTCGACAATCCGTCCTATCTTGGCGGCGGCGTCACGAAATCTGTCCAATCGGCTTATGGTGCGGTGCTGTGGGATATCGCTCCGAAAGTGACGACCGGCGTCGAATTAATGCATGGCCTGCGCGAGATCGAAAGTGGGGCTGAGGGCGATATTACGAGATTTACCTTCTCCACGAAATACGCATTCTAGAAAGGACAATTAGCCATGGCCGATGGAGCATTTGAAATGACCGAGACCTCTGTATATCCCGTTCCGACGGACTTCGCGGCATCGGCGAATTTGAGTCCTGAGACGTATC